>Ga0302161_10000488_pt1 | contig 10627 bp, 9 predicted proteins | sample I_Fen_E2_1_FD_193498 | JGI IMG/M metagenome (GOLD analysis project Ga0302161, IMG submission 193498) | Peat permafrost microbial communities from Stordalen Mire near Abisko, Sweden - I_Fen_E2_1 | ecosystem: Environmental > Terrestrial > Soil > Wetlands > Permafrost | place: Sweden: Abisko...
ATCCAGAACAGAAGCCATGAGTTGATGCATTTTCTCCGGATTATCACCTTCTACATAATAAGGTGTCCAGCCACATCCGCGCAAAAATTGATCTAATTCTTCAGGCTCTATACGCGCTAAGATTGTTGGATTGGCTATTTTGTAACCATTAAGATGCAGAATTGGTAATACAGCACCATCATGTATAGGATCTAAAAACTTGTTGGAATGCCATGATGTCGCCAATGGACCGGTTTCTGCTTCACCATCGCCGACAACACAAGCTACAATCAATTCAGGATCATCAAATACTGCTCCAAAAGCATGACTAAGTGAATACCCCAACTCTCCGCCTTCGTGGATCGAACCCGGACACTCCGGCGAAGCATGACTCGGTATACCGCCCGGAAAAGAAAACTGAGTAAATAACTTTTTCAGTCCGGCTTCATCTTGTGTAATATTTGGATAGACCTCGCTATAAGTTCCTTCGAGATAGGTATTGCTCACTACTGCCGGACCTCCATGCCCCGGTCCGGAAATATAAATCATATCCAAATCATACTTTTTGATGACTCTATTCAAATGTGCATAGATGAAATTCTGCCCGGGTGTCGTACCCCAATGCCCCAGCAGCATTGATTTCACATGTGATAATTGCAGCGGCTCATGCAATAACGGATTGTCACGTAAGTAAAGCTGACCGACTGAAAGATAATTGGCTGCACGCCAATAAGCATTTATCTTATATAAAAGATCGTTTGATAATGGATTACTCTTTTCATCCATTGTCTCAGTGTTGATGGTAATATCTTTATCAGATATTTCGTTTGTTTTCATCTTAAAGGTTTTATTGATTAAGTTATATGTTATTACAAAATAGTTGAACATGAGATCATATTCTGCTTTTAGAACAATATTGCTCGTATTTATGTTTCAGTTTTTATTCATGTTTAGGATTTGAATAATCCTTTTTAGCATCTATAAGCCTTTAAGTATTGATATATTTCAATAAAATATTTGTAGCTTTACAGTAAATATTAATGCTATGACCAATAATGTACAAATCTTTGAGATACTCAAGAAAATGAGGGCACTCTCACAAATCGGACTAGTTTATTCCACTAATGAATACGATACAGAGCGATATAATGAATTTCTTCAGATGTGCAATCAAATGACTGCAATCCTTACAGACATCAACTATACCGAAATAAAAAATAGCTTCCTTCCCGAGGCAGACTATGTGACTCCGAAAGTAGATGTAAGAGCTGTTATTTTCAATGATAAAAGGGAAATTCTTATGGTTCAGGAAAAGTCCGATCAAAAGTGGTCGTTGCCAGGAGGATGGGCCGATGTAGGATTCTCTCCCTCTGAAATTGCCATAAAAGAATCTAAAGAAGAAACCGGACTGGATGTCACACCTATTAAGCTACTTGCTGTGATTGACAAGGCCCGTAATCCCTACCCGCCTGCCATGCATTATGCCTATAAGTTATTTATAGCATGCCAAGTACAAAAAGGAGAATTCAATTCTACATTCGATATTCTTAACAAAGGATTCTTCAAACAAAACAATATTCCTCCTCTCTCTGAAGAAAGAGTCATCAAAGAACATATTGATTTGATGTTCGAATATCACGACAATCCACAAAAAAACGTGACATTCGATTAATTACAATAAACATCACTTTTTGATGCCTTGCTTTTTCAACACAATATATATATCCTCTTTCGTAATCAGACAGCCTTTGGGGAGCGAATTGATAAACGGTAATATTTCAGCTAAGAAACCATTTATTTTATCCTCTTCATCCACAAATTCTACAATCACCGGTACCTTGTTGTTGAGTTCCCAAAACTTATCCGAATGCAAACTACTACTTGAGCCATAACCCATGACTCCCTTGTACACCGTGGCACCTGCCAGCCCATAACGTCTAGCAGAAAATGCTATTGTTTCATACACCGACTCGTGATTTACCACATCCGTGCTGCTCACGTAAAATTTCAAGACTTTTGCTCCCATAACTATATCAATTTAGTAATTAAATGTCCTAAATACACGGCAAACAAACCGCCAGATACACTCGATATTATGTACATCGAAAAATGGAAATAATTAGCAGCCTTAAACAGTTGGAAGTTCTCATTCATGAATGTAGAGAAGGTTGTGAACCCTCCACATATCCCCACTGTCAAAAACAACATATAATCAGGATTTATGATGTTTCCGTGATCAAACAATCCGTAAAACAAACCAATCAAAAGACACCCTAATATATTCACGCAAAAAGTACCAAAGGGGAAAGACTTTTCGAATCTATTCTGTATGTATTTTGATAGGAAGAAACGGAATCCTCCTCCAAAGAAACTGCCGAAACCGACTATAAAGAAATTCTTTAGCATCATGTATATATTTACTGATCGGAGACTTCTCTTTCATCAAAAGTCTATACAAAAATAATAACATCCGTGCAATTTGCAACATGATCTTGCTTTTATTTTATACATTATTCCTTAGAAACAGGTCAATGACAAAATTGCCGGACACCCGCAAGGTTCGGCAGCTACTTCATCATTGTTCAGGGAATAAATGTTTACGCTTTCTCCTCTTTTACAAAACCTATCGTCAATACTGGAATACAAAGAATAAAAACTATTGACAATATCACAACATACAGTAAACTTAACTGCAACATAAATATCGAGCATAATAGCAGATATGAGAATAATAGTGAAAGGTAACATTTCATCATAACCAGCAATCGCCTGCCCAGCACTTCGCTGTTGGTTCCACTTCTCATGATCATCTTCACAATCAATTTATACACATTCGGATGCCCTTGCATAAGCCACACTCCTGTATAGAAAAACACTTCATAAGAGATAAGCATCCATATGTGCAACTTTACCGCCATAGGGGCAACGCCATACACATAATAGATTTGCGACTTCATTACTATATAATAGACTATCACAAATACAATCACGCACACAGAAACAATTAATGAAAGGATGTTCAATATCCTTTCAGACAAAGGGTATCTACTTTTCATCACAATTCAGTTTATATTTAACATTAGGAAAATTCATTAAGCAAAGATAATAAAAAAAAACAAAACAAATATAACAATAATCGATAAAAATGAGAATAAAGCTCTACAAAGTATCATTTCAGAGTATTTCTGTGTAAAAATTGAAATGAATCGTAATTTATATTTGTTAAATGATGAAAACTTGCTATCGCCGTCAATCCCCTACTATAGTCTTCTATTGCAACGACTGTGATGTTGGCAACTCTTTTTAGAGAAGTGTATCGTCACTTAAGTGATCGGTACAACATAGCGAGTAAAACGAACCTTCATAAAATCCTATATACATGCCATTCCAAAGTTGTTACTTTTTTCATTCAGCCTTCAGAACCCTTTACTGATCGAGGTTCCCGAATGAACGACTGAAGGCAGCGTTTCATTTTGTCCCTTCATTTGATGATTCATTATGGAGATTGAAAGAAACGCAAATTAATTTAAGTGGAGAAATATTTGGATCCTAAGTAACAGATCATCCGATTCAATGCATGCATTTTATCAAATCCTATAATGCATTTTTCCTGTTCGTAAGTAACATTTTCATTTTCTACGGCCGTAAAAAAGCATTTTTACAGTTGTGGCACAACAGTTTTACAGTTGTAGAAAAGCATTTCTACGGATGTAGAAATAAGTTTTGTTGCTAAGAAGATGATAAAATGCATACGAGGATCTGCATAATAGCAGGAAGTGTGTAGGAATATTCAATGCGGGAATTAAATCCGATTTGAGTGGGATGAAGGAACAAAATAAAACGGTGCCTTCATTCGTTCATCTCGGAACTCCTATAAATAAAGGGATATGAAGGATGAAGGACAAAATGCAAAGATGCGCATTCATTATTATCCTATTATTTTTTCCAGTAACACCCTCACAAATTCATTCGCCTTCCCTATTCTCTTTCTGAATGAAAGTATTCAATAGCTTTCCAAACTGATCCATCTCTCCGCAATTACTGATATGAAACTCCAATCCAAATGCCGGAATACCCATTAATCCATAATTCAAAACATTGATAAGCGGATTCTTTGAGAAGCGTTTATCAGGAGTTCCATCTTTATTCACATAGGTGTAAGTTTGTTCCACAATCGTCGCATCACTTGGACATAAATCCGTCTTCTCACTGAAAAGCTGATGCGTAAAAACGAAGAACCCATCCGACAGCGGAAATACGGAGAAATCCAAATCGCGCTCTTTCCTCACCAGAAAATGAGGAAAGAGATAATAAAAAGTATGATTTTTATCTACCAAGCGAGGCACTGCATGATCATCAACTATAGGAAAATCCTGAAGCGAGAACTTCACAATCAAACGATTAACGAACAGTTCGGCAGAAGATTTTAGATGATCAGGAGCGCGTTTACCATAAATATTCCATATCTTTTGTGACGCAGCCATTTTCTTAAATTGCTTACATATCAGGTCAAAAGCCTCCTTTTCCGAATCATCACAGAATATATTAAAAATAGCATTGTCAATGATTTGTTGTCGGTCTGCCATTTCTTTCTCCATGTACTCAATACGCTCCTTTATATATTCCTGTTTCTTCGTGTTAGTCACCTTCGGTAGCTTCTTATATAGCAATTCCAAAGAACGATTGATAGACTTCAGCTCAGTTTGAGCTTCTGCACGAGAAACAAATTTCTGCAATATTTCATATTTCAAGGATGATTTATCCTCCATCGCCTCCATTCGTTTCTTGAAGAAGCAGATAGAAGCTGGTGAACAGATTGAATGATCACGAAATGGAATAATCATCATAATTCCAAATCCCACACCTAATATTCCCAAAAAGATAGGAAGCATGGAGTCATAATTGTATCCAACCAAAATAAAAATGGCACATACAATCAAAAGGAAAATTCCACAACCGGCATTGGGCTGTTGAGGATTCTTCAAAGAAACCGAATCAGAAACATTCAGCAGCACCTTATTGATACCGTGTGTATCGTTGTTTCCCATTTCATTTCGAAAAGGAAGATCGCTGCAAGGATTTATAAATCCAATCATATATGCATACTTTTATCTATTTTTTTTCTAGAGACTGTTCTTCCTATCAATATTCGAGTTAACTAGCAACCGGCCATCCGATATCCCATTATTTCAAGAGCTTTATCAGAGTCTATCTTTCCTTCATTAAATAAATTCCGAACAACATTTTCTTTATTCTTAAACTTGTGCTCAACAACTAGATCTGTAATATAGCGATACTCCTTTTCAAGATAATTATTCGTATCTTCTTCCTTTTTCTGAGACAATCCGATTCTTTGAGATCTAATAAATTCCGCATTATTCATCTCTGCATCCATCTCTCCAAGGTAGAAAAAGCTATTCTTATTTGTGACTTTACTCGTTTTTGAGAACAATTCCTTTAAAATTGTTGAAGGCCCACTAATATAAGATTGAGGTTCATTTAGTCGTTTCATACCTCTAATCAAGATGCCCCCATAATCTTTTCTGGGTTCCCCAAATGTAATATCTAGTCCTGTCCCATTGCAAAACCATTTTCCGCATGTCAGTTGTTCTTCATCACAATAAACATAAGGATCAGGATGAGCGTCACTATGATAATAAAACTCAAGTTCCACAATTGCATATTGAGCATCCCCGGCAAAGATGCATGTATTTCTCATTAAGTACTTGGCTATATTGTCAAACCAAACATCAAGTTCTTCATCTTGTTTATTACGAAGTAAATCTGTTAAGTGTGTCATTTTCTAATTATTAATATTTTATTTACAAATATATAATTTATTTTTAATGCATCACTCTTACAATGCTCTGAATTTTATTTCCTTGTTATTTTACATGTAGAATATCCAACCGATTTGTACTCATTATCATTTAATCCTAATTTTTATTTGACTCTTTTTTTGTATATAATCTAAATCTCCATATCTTTATACTCACTATTTCAATTGTAGATGTCCGCATTTATCTTTTTTCGTTGAGTATAGACTAGCGATGGTTCGTATTATAATATAATGAAACAGCTACGCAGTTCAGTAGATATAGTTTTTCTCAAGGTAAAAAGATTTTTGTTGAATAAAGATTATTGCATGGAATAACGTTTGGTTACACCATGAATCAACTTGTTCTGAATGTAAAATCTTTAAACGATATTTGTGGGATTGATCAAAAAGAAATAGTACATAATTTCACCGAAGGATCTTTATTTATGATTCAAAATAAATAAAAGGTTGTTTGCTATTATGATTGATGTTCTAAATTTTAATTGTTAAATCTAATTGTTTTACACAGAAAAGATGATTAAGTCAAAATTACTACTTGTTTTATTAGGTGTCGGTTTTTTAATGAAGCCAACATTAGTAACGGCACAAAACTCATTAGTGCCGGGGAGAGATTATCCTCCCGAAATTGAGAATCCACAATTGCTTGGTATAAACAAAGAACCTTACCATGCCACGTTGATGCCTTATGCTAATTTAACCGAAGCTTTGTCGGCCAAACGCCATGCTTCTTCGTTTTGCGAAAGCTTGAATGGTAAATGGAAATTCAACTGGGTGCCTAGTCCTGAGAAACGACCTGTCGATTTTTACAAGCCTGATTATGATGTATCGGCATGGAAAGAAATTCCCGTTCCTTCCAATTGGGAAGTAGAAGGATACGGAACACCGTTTTATCGTAATAACGGTTACACGATCCAAAAAGACTTTCCACATGTAATGAGCGAACCGGATCCCCAATATACCGCATTTAAAGAACGCAATCCTGTAGGCAGTTATCGACATGACTTTGACGTTCCCACAGAATGGACGGGTCGCCGCATCTTTATTACGTTCGACGGAGTTGACAGTGCTTTCTTCATTTGGGTGAATGGAGTAAAGGTTGGTTTCAGCGTTAACAGCCGTAATGCAGCCGAATTCGATCTTACCAAATATGTAAAGCCCGGGAAAAACACCTTGGCTGTAGAAGTATATCAATACAGTTCGGGCACATGGCTTGAAGATCAAGACATGTGGCGTCTTCACGGAATATTCAGAAATGTGACACTGTGGAGTTCACCGCAAACGCATATCCGTGATTTCTTTGTGAAACAGGACTTGGATAAAAACTACAAGGATGCAACGGTAGAGATTGCTGCGAAAATCAAAAACTACGGCAACAAATCAACTAAAAAACAAACATTAACCGCTATCCTCTACGACAATACAGGTAAGGAAATAGCCAAAGGGAATGCTATTGGAAATGCTCTAAGCCCCAAAAAGGAAGAGCAGCTTACCATTAAATTTCCTGTTAGCGACCCGGCGAAATGGACAGCCGAAACGCCCAACCTATATACTGTGGTACTAACCAGTTCCGAAGGAGAAATAGTCTCTTCTAAAATTGGTTTTAGGAAAATAGAAATCAATGGAAGAATCTTTACGGTTAATGGTGTGCCTATCAAACTGAAAGGCGTAAACCGTCATGAACATTGGTCGGATGTGGGGCACGCTATAACGGAAGAGCAGATGATCAAAGATATAAAATTGATCAAACAGGGAAACTGCAACCATGTGCGTACTTGTCATTATTCCGACGATCCCCGTTGGTATGAACTTTGCGACGAATATGGAATCTGGTTGGTAGCCGAAGCCAATGTCGAAGATCATGGGTATGGCACAAGATTCGATGAAGAACCTACCATGAGAGGGGCAATTGTAGACCGCAACGTTGCCAATGTGGAGAATTTCAAGAATCATCCTTCAGTCATTATCTGGTCTCTTGGAAACGAATGCGGTATCGGAGGCTCAAACTTCAGAGCAGCTATGGATTCGATCAAATCTATCGATCATAGTCGTTTTGTGCATTATGAACGTTTTGGTGTCGGTAAAAACAATCCTGCAGATCTTGACGGAAGAATGTATGGTACGGTTGATGATTATGCTAAAATAGCTCAGAGAAAAGACTTGACTAAACCTTTATATATTTGCGAGTTTGTCCATGCCATGTTCAATTCCATGGGATCGTTAGCAGACTATTCCGAACTATTTGACAATACTCCGGAGATTCTTGGCGGTGCTATTTGGGAATTTCAAGACCAAGGATTATGGAACAAACGTGATCCAAATCATCCTATCCTTGCCTATGGTGGTGGTTTCGGTGAATGCCCAAATGATCATTATTTCATTCATAAAGGTGTAGTTGCTTGGGATAGAACAACCGTCAAGCCACACTTCCCTGAAATGAAAAAGGCCTTCCAATGGATCGGTACTTCTTTGGCTGATTCTACCACAGGAACAATACGAATCAAAAATAAATACCAGTTTATTTCACTTGAAGGATTTGACGCTTCATGGAGCTTGACCGAGAACGGAAAAGAGATAGACAAAGGTACATTCCAATTGCCCGCTATTGAACCACTTAAAGAAGGTACAGTCAGTGTCCCATTCAAAGTGAATAGTCCAAAACCAGGAGCTGATTATTTCTTGCGCATATCTTATACACAAAAGGATAAAAGCTTATGGGCCGACAAAGGTTTTGAAATTGCTTCTGAACAATTTAAATTGCCCATCGCGACTCCAGCAGTTGAGGAACCTCAAGTTACTCAACCCGTCAAATTAAGTAAGAATCCTGAATCATTCACTATCACAGGTAACGGTTTCTCTCTTAACTTTAATAAAAAGAGCGGATTACTTGAACAGATTAAGAAAAATGGAATAGATCTTTTAACAGAGAACGGAGCTCCCAAACTAAACTTATGGCGTGCAGCTCATCGCAATGATGACATGTGGGCTGAAAGATCTTGGGAGAAATATGGATTGACTGATTTGAAAGATTCATTGGTTAATCTGAAAGTTGAACAAATCGACAAACATTCAATTAAAGTTACTTCAATCATTAAAGTCAATGGCCAAAATGGATTCGGTGCATATCATACAGCCACTTATTTGGTTAAGGGTGATGGCTCAGTCAAAGTTGATAATAAAATTCATTTTATAGGTAAACGAACCATTTTAGCACGCATTGGTGTACGCATGTTATTTGACAAACAACTTGATCACATGACCTACTTCGGGCGTGGACCAATCGAGAATTATTCCGATCGTAAAACAGCTTCAGATGTAGGCATCTATCAATTGGGTGTGAACAACCAATACGAATATGAGAAACCGATGGAACGTGGTAACCATGAGGATGTACGTTGGGTTCAACTGAACGGCACAAACATACCCTCACTTTTGATTCAATCCGATGCCAACCTGATGCAAGTTTCGGCATTGCCACATACTGACGAACAGATGTTCCCGGTTGAATACAAAATAGACCTGCCTGCAAGTACCTCAACAGTATTTTGCCTATCTACCAAAACTCTTGGTGTAGGTTCTGCCAGTTGCGGTCCAATACCAATAAACAAATACTTGGTATGGTCTGATGATACTCAATTCAGCTACACTATGCAACTCCTTCAAGATGATAAAAACTAATTGATAGAAGTTGATTTGTAGAATAGATCTGTATCTACATGTAATAAATAAAGCTGAGCCTTTTCAATTGAAAAAGCCCAGCTTTATTTATTTCTATATTCAAGAAAGCAATACCCAATTCCTTAAGAAAGCAATAGATATTTTTTCAGATGAATACACACTTAGGATTTAAGTGTAAATCGATCCTTCTGCTTCAATGCATACTTTACCAGCAGAATAAACACAGGCACTTCCACTAGTGGTCCGATAACTGCGGCGAATGCTTCGCCAGAATTGATGCCAAAGATTGCAATAGATACTGCAATGGCCAACTCAAAATTGTTTCCCGTTGCCGTAAAGGATACTGAAACGGATTTCTCATAGTCTACTCCTTTTCTGCGTGTAAACCAAAAAGAGGAAAAGAACATGATGCTGAAATAGAGTATCAGCGGAATAGCTACATATAGCACATCATAGGGCAACTTCACGATATATTCGCCCTTGTATGAGAACATCACAATAATCGTAAACAACAGAGCGATCAACGTGATAGGACTGATCTTAGGGATAAACTTCTTGTAGTACCAGTCCTGTCCCTTCGCCCTTATCAAGAAAAAACGAGAGAGGAAGCCTGAGAGAAATGGTATACCTAAATAGATAAAGACACTATGCGCAATGGTTCCCATCGTAATTTGCTTTACGGCATCTGTCGTTGGCAATCCTACCCAAGCAGGGAACACGGCCAGAAAGAAATAGGCATAGACGGAGAAGAACAACACTTGAAAGATGCTGTTCAGGGCTACCAGCCCTGCTGCATACTCGCTGCTTCCTTTAGCCAAATCATTCCACACCAGTACCATTGCAATACATCTTGCCAGTCCGATCATCATCACACCATACATGTATTCGGGATGACTACGCAAGAAGATGGCAGAGAGTACAAACATTAATACAGGTCCCACCACCCAATTGAGAAACAGGGAGACAGTCAATATTCTTTTGTTTCTGAACACTTTGCCCAGTTCTTCGTATTTCACTTTTGCCAATGGTGGATACATCATCAGTATCAGTCCCACGGCCAAAGGCACATTGGTGGACCCTACTTCGAATTGTCCCCAGAATTTAAGAATACCGGGATTCAAATAACCAATGCCT
>Ga0302161_10000493_pt1 | contig 10615 bp, 10 predicted proteins | sample I_Fen_E2_1_FD_193498 | JGI IMG/M metagenome (GOLD analysis project Ga0302161, IMG submission 193498) | Peat permafrost microbial communities from Stordalen Mire near Abisko, Sweden - I_Fen_E2_1 | ecosystem: Environmental > Terrestrial > Soil > Wetlands > Permafrost | place: Sweden: Abisko...
TAAGGTATAACATTTATGAATAATAATTAAATTTTAAATAGAATCCATTTGCAGCATTATCAATATCTTTTTTTTAAAAAATATAATAAATAAAAGAAAAGATTTTAATAAAAAAGCAATATTTCATTTACTCTTTTAAGAACAGAAAGAGTAATATACGATAAAGTATTAGAAATTTATAACAAAAGAGGTATAGCCAACATTTCTCATAAAACTCACGTTAAAGAATATCGATTATCATACTCTTTCATCGTGTTTTTTTGATAATAATATTCTTTTGAATTTCATAGCGATATACATAATAATTGACGGAGGAAAAATCATTAATAGATTTTTAAATGGTGTATCAAGGGTATAATTAAAACATATGGATGTAACAATAATTGATGGGAAATTAAATATATTTGATAATCCCCAATAACTAGACGTTTTTTCAGTTATGGTTGAAAATATTCCATCTCCAGTGTAAATTAGGCATATAAGCCAGAGTATAAAACCTATAATAGTAATACTAGATACAGTTAAAAAATCTAGTTTAGTAGATTTTTTTATATCTAATTTTCCACCTGTCCAAAAATACAAGGTAATTACAAATAATATCACTAATAATTTAATAATTGAGACTAGAATTAATGATTTAAATAAATTCATAAATAAAATCATCATAATCATAGATATTATTAATAAAAAAAAATGATAAAGTAAAGCCATAATAATATCTTTTAACATAACTTATATCCCCTTTAAACAATTAATTATACCTTTAATTGTCTCCACAATTAACATCTCCTTCTTACGAAATCACATTATGCCACTACATCTAATAGAACTTTGCATATACACGATATTTACAAAACTAATGCAATAAATATTAATCCTTTGAATACCGATGTGAGCGTAGCGAGTTATAATTTGTTAATAGGCGAAGCCTATTACTTCCTTTTGATAAGAGGAACATTCACTTTTTTCATTAAATTTAGCTCTCCTCAATTTTATTTCACAATAACAGCTGTTGGAATAGCTCTTTCACCCATGCTATTTGATGGTGTATTTATAATTTCTCCATCATAATACATTGTTGTAGATTTTCCACCGTCTAAATTAATCGCATTAAAAGCACCTAATTTATATATTACTTCTTGTGCTTCTTTATATGTTGCACCTAAACTAGTTAAACTTCGCCCATCTATAACCATCAGTATTATTGCACCATCCTTTCGTTGTCCGATTACTGTTCTTGGCGCTATTCCTCCATCTACAGTAATATCATTCTCCTTTCCATTTACAATAAGTGTAGGTCCAAAACTTAATGCTTCTTCAACTCCTAGTTCTTTAAGTTGATTTTCTGAATACTTACCAACAATTAATACTCCTTGTTTTGTTATCCCAAATAAATCTGTTTTACTGTCTTTATCTAAACTATTCCATACATCTTTACCATCACTCATTACAATCCCATCTGGGAATGCCCCCGTACCTGTCCACTGAGCTGTAGACTTATCTACAAATGCACCTCCATTTACAGCTGCAATAGCACCATTATTTTCGGCAATTTCAGATGTAGTTTCACCTTCTATTTCTAATTTAGAGCTAACACCTATTTTTACTCTTGTTGGATCTTTTATAATAAGATAGTAACCTTTATACTTAGGATTTTCAGTTATATCATACAGTTCAATTGTGTCATCTTTAATCTTTGGTATATTAACGCTACTAATATTAGTTGTTTCATTTGCTGTGTCGCCTGATGAATTGCTCCCAATAATACTATTTATTTTTTCATCTGACAAAAACCATGTAGCTAAATATTGATGGTTCATAGTTTTCATTGCAGATCCAACATATGTACGCTTTGCATTTTCAAATGGTCCATATAGAAGTAAAAAAGGAAATGTACACGCAGTAAAAACAAGCTCAAATATTAGAAAACATAATATGTTAGTAAGTCTTAATTTCTTCTTATTTTTTCTATCTTTATTTAATTTTAATATTGGTCTTGTAGAATTTTTTTTATCTATTCTATTTTTATTCATCACCAGATATCCTTTCAATAATAATAACTACATTTTGTTAAGGGATTTTTGTCAACTATCCCAAAGGGATCTTCACTCCTGATTAAAAATTAATCAGAAGTTACAGTCTCTTATTTTACTATTTTTTTCTTAAAGCACAGCTTATATCTTTGTAAAAAAGTTTGATCAAAATTTATTCAAAACCTATGTAGCTAACCAACTGCAAAAATCCGAACAACTAGTACATAAATTTGCACAACCATCTACACAACATCCCACACAATCACGGCACATATATCCATGAACGTCGTTTTTTATCTTAGATGAATTTTTAGAAAATAAATGTTTCACCAATAAGAATTTCTACAGTATTTTTACACTCTTTGCCGTAGAATTTACATAAAAATAGTAAATACTTTCAACAGGAAACTATTCAGCTACTTACAATTACATATTTACATAATATTAAAAACAATTAAATATTTATTAACTAAAACATCAAAATTTGAACATCAATTGCAAATAGCCTACAATTTTTACATTTATTTGGAATAAATTCTTTTTATGCATGAAAATGTGCTTTTTATGACAATAGTATTGTTTTTTTTAGTTAATAGTGTTATATAAATAAGTATATAAGATGAAATTGAGGTAAATAATGAGAAACAGATAAAAAACTAATATATATCTTAAGTGCGATAGCTATTTTTAGTTCTACTGTTCTAACTTCTAATATTGAAGCAAATGCAGCAAACATAAAATCTAAAAATATAGATTTAGTAATTTTATTTCATGATAATAGTATTAATAAAAATACAGAAAATATTGTTACTAATTCTGGTGGAGAAATTATATATGAATTTCCCGACTGGTGAGGGATTGAGGTTAGTGGAAAAAATCTAGTTTCGAAAATGATTCATCTGAAACTGGAGATTCTTATGATGTAACTGATAGATTAGGTCATGGAACAAGTGTGGCTGAAACCATTGCTACAAATGACAGGACAAAAGGGGTAGCTCCAGGCATTGAATTTAAAAGCTATCGTGTTTTAATCAAAATGGAGACACTACTACTACAATTTGTTCATCAGTAATAATTAACGAAACTAAGGCATATTCAAAAAATGACCAATTAACATTCTAGAATATTTTTCTTGTTATTTTGATCTATATGCCTAATATAAATGAGGTTAAAATGATAAAATCAATATCGACATTAATAACTAATTATTTAGCTAAAAATAATAATTCTTTAACCAAACATGATTTGTTAAAAATTCAATACTCACTACAAGTGGTTTTAGGAGATTTAACTAAATTCATAATAATATTCTTACTATTTTTATGTTTGAACCAATTACCTTTATTTTTATTGGCTTTTGTTATACTAATTTCAACAAGACCTTTAATTGGAGGTATTCATTGTAAAACATTTAACTCATGTTTAATATGGAGTATAATGCATTTTCTAATAATACTATTATTTAGTACAATGTTTCCAAGATTAAATACTTATTTTTGCATGGTCTTCTTTGTATTATCATTCATTACATATTTTGCTTATGCTCCATGTAATAATGAAAAAAGACCAATAAAAAATAAAAAGATATTAAAAATACTATCTTTAATATCTCTTACTTTTTGGTGTATATTATTTTTCACCCTTAGAAATACCCAATTATGTAATTGCATATTTCTAAGTTTATTAATTCAAATTACTCAATTAATTATAATTAACATGAAAGGAGTCGTTTCTAATGCAAAAATCACTAAACTTTTTTTCAGCTTTACTAATTAATATATTTAAGTTAATATCAAACACAAGTTGTCTAGGTCTTTATGGTGAGCCAGATTATCCTAAAGAATTATTAAAATAAATATTAAAAATAATTTCTTTTGATTCTACTTTAATTTCCATGCAGCCTTTATGTGAGATTATGGTTTGTTCCACATTGTACAAACCATAACCTCTTTCCTCTGGATTTTTAGTAGAATATCCTCTTGTAAGCATCTCATTTATGTTAACATTGTGCGAATCTGAAATTTGATTTTTAACTATTAAATGAGGTATTTCATCTTCTTTTAAAATTTTAATTTCAATATTCTTTTTAATACAGTCAGCCTTCATTATTTCTTCAAAAGCATTATTTAATAAATTATTTAGTACATTAGATATTTCATTATAGCTGAGAATATTATCTAAAACATTGTTATCAATTCTATATTGAAAATCAACATTATGCTTTTTAGCTTTACACATGCTTCTATATATTATAGATTTAATAACTACATTATCAATATATATAAGCTCATTTATCCTGGCATCATATACATCTTCATCTTTAATATAATTTCTAATTGCATCCCCTATCTTATCTTTATCTACAACTTCTAATATCCCTCGTATTGTGTTCTTATAATTAATAAAATCATGCTGTCTTTGTTTTATTTCTTGAACTATTTCAGCAATTACTTCATTGTACTCCTTTGATATTTTTAATTTTTGATTTTCTTTAATTGCTTTAATGATAAAAATATAAATAAGTATTTGAGAAATAACTGATATAGTAGTTATTATAGCTGTAATTAATAAATTGTTTAAAATTAATGTATTATCATAAACCAAAATAATCTTAAAAACTATAACATCCATACCCAATGTTGAAATTAAATACATAGCAATATCGTTATCTACTCTTTCAAAACTAATGCTCTTGAGTGAATTTATTTTTGAAAAAATAATTATAATAAGTAATGTTACCAATTCTATAGTAATTGCTTTAATAGTATCATTATAGATAAACATATTAGTAATTGCTGAAATTACCATCTGTATACTCATCTCTATAAATAATATTAAAAAAAACTCTAATGTCATGTGTTTTAAATCTTTTTTATATACAGTTTTAATTGTTATAATTACTGCTATATATGAAACAATAAAATTTAGTTCAAAATATTCAGCAGTCGTAACTAAGCTTGAACAAATAATTATGCTAAATAATAATCTAAACAAACTATTATTTTTTTTATTTAATATTACCCATAAGTAGATTATATTTATAGTATCTAAACTATTTATGAAGAGATTAATTAACATAATATTTACCTACTTGTTTAAATTCTGATATTATATTATTTTTAAATTTATATCCTAACAGCGCTGTTTTAGAATACTTATTAAAATATATAGTGCTTAATCTAGGATCTAGTTTTTCAATTTTAAATATGTAATCTTTATTTATAGCAAAAGCCTTATGGCTTTGAACTATATACTCAGAATCGATTAATTCTAATATTTTTTTCAAACTAATTTTATTATATGTATAAATCCCAGAAATAGTATTTACTTCACAATCTCTCCCTATAACTTCTATAAATAAAATATCCTTTATCTTTACTCTTATAAATACACTATTTCTTATTTTTACAACAAGCTCTTTATCTAAATCATCCTTTTCAATATTCAAAGTATCAATTTCTCTATGAATGAGCTTATTTAATACAGCTTGTACTGAATTGCTGTTATATGGCTTTAATATATAGTCATAGCAATGAGTTTGCTTAAATGCTTGCAACATATAATCCACATGAGTTGTCAAAAAAACAAGTTGACTGAATTCATATTTAGCAATGCGTCTAATATCCATTGCAAGATCCAATCCTGAAGAGTTTTTCAAACCAATGTCTATTAAAAACATATTAATATCATTTCCCCTAATTATATCCAGCGCATCACATTTGCTATCAGCTTCATAAATTTTTATAGATTCATATATCGAAAGAATCATTGTTTTTAAAATTTCTCTTTGCATAAAATCATCTTCTACTAAAATAATAGAATACAAATATATCCCTCCCTCTATAACACCATATTTTAATAGTGTATTTTTCTAAAGTGTATTTGATTAAAACTTATAAATATTAACTATCCTTTGTATAATTATTCTCCAATATCCTAAAATTGATTATATTTACCTGTATTATATAAATAAATAAATAAGAAAAATATATTAATAATACCAAGCACAATTAATCATCCTATTTTAAGAATATTGTTACTTGTTTTCTACTAAGTTATCCTAATTCTGTATATTTATATAATACAATATTTTCTAATAATATACAAATTTTCATTATATATTAATATTTTTATACTTTTTCTACTTTCTTCTTATATGACCAGTATTCTTAACATATACATTCAAGTCCAAGGTATTCATCCTTTATGAATATGTATTACTATCCTATAAATTCTGTATAAACCAAATATATAACTTCTCCACACTCTTAAAAAATTACAGCCATGACCCATAAATATTTTAGCTTGGACATTTACGCAACAAAGACTTATTCTCTCGAAGTGTACTTGCTATCTGTGGGGTGTTCTTGTGTAAGCTTGTCATTCTAATACCATCAAAACTAGATAGAACTAACAAATACATATACAAAATAAACATATAGGATGTATAAGACAAGCTTATACAAGATGGATCTGCGATCTTGATTGCAAGTACAAGCCCCCAGTTCTACTGGATGCACTAAGTGGGATTGCCCATCCACAAAATTAAGATGCAACCACGCAATCTCAAAATGGAGCACGCCCACAACACTGACTCTATACTGAGATTCAGCACAATTTATGAATAATATCAATTTATGATTTTAATCAAAACTTTTCTATGAAGAAAAAAAAGAAAAAGGAAAATAGATTGTCCTTTAAGAAATGCGTATATAGAAGTAACAATATAATAACGCTCTATATAGATAAGACATCATTATACTGTTATTTATAAAACTTATTAAACTATGGTATTTGCTATATGTATATTAATATTAATATTAGCAATATACATATTTCTATAGAGAAAACCTAGGTTACTGGTTAGAGAAATTGGAGCGCAGCTCCAATCATATATTCAAATGTCCAAGCCCTTTAGGGCATGGATATTTTCCTTTCTGCCGAAGGCAACAACAATCATGTGAAGTGCAAGCTATATAGTTATACCTTAATATACCACTACCATAATAAAAAGATTTATATTTAAAGCTACAAATTGCTATTTCTAGCTTGTATTTCACTTCCTTATTTATAAGAGATACATTAACTATGGGATTGAAGGCGCAGCCTTTAATCCTGCCACCACATTATGAAATTTTATAGAAGAAAGTGTCAATGTAATAGTAGGCGCTTTAGCTTCTGGTATTGCATATTGACTCTTTCTGGAGTTTGAATTTAGAAGTTCATTTAAAGTATGCACTTAGCTATGAAGGAACATTAACTTACGAGCGTATGCGAGCATAATCAAAAGACATTAATTACTTCAAGCTGAATAGATAATTTGCGAATACAAAAACTTTAATTTAAGAGTTCCTATAAATCGTAACTTTTCTGTTGCTTGAAGCTTATTAATATCTTCCTTTAGCATTAAATAAAATTAAAATAAACTTATACGATTTCCCCAATTTTTATTGTTGTTTATTTCCATATAGATTTAAAATTTCAACCTCTAATTCTATGAATAATTAGAAGTTATATTTAACTTATGATAGTATTTACCATACACTATTTAATCTTCTCAATATTTTAATTTTTTATAGATTCCATATGTTTTATAAACTCATCTTTTTCTTTCTTATTTATAAATGCTCTTAAAGGAACTATATAGGCTTGCAGACGATTTATATATATGTATATGTATTCATCATTTATAAAAACATCTTCCACTGACTTTATATTAGTAGAACTTTTCCCGTATTCACTAGTTTCTATTATTTCATCTTCACATATTTCAAAAGTTCTTTTCCCTAATATCCCATTATTCTTTCCTTCTTTTAAGCTTTTCTTAATGTTATTTTTTACTTTCCATATTAAATACTTCTTATAAAAGCATATCCATATTATATATAAAAGTCCATAAAGCACTATCCAATTCAAAAATGGTATTTTCGAAATTTTAACAAGAAAAAAAGGTATAATTAAAAAGATTATAGGTACAACATATCTTTGCTTAAGTATAGTTCTTCTATAAGTCTTAGAAATATCCATATGGTGTATATTAAATTTAATATAATCTTCCTCTATAATACTGAATTCTAATTTCATTTTAATCTCCTTAAATAATTAAACTCATCATTCTAATTTATTTTCTCTGTTATGACTAATTGTATATAACCCATACACATCAATTACGCTATAACTTACCAAAATTAGAAATATTTTGTGACCTATGACTATAAAAATATTTCTGATTTCCAGTGAAGATATTATCTTAATATTTAGTAAATTTATAGACTGTCTAACTCTACTGCCTTAATCCTATTATAAGAAGAAAGCATGTACAACAAGCTCTTATTATTATATTTTTATTGTTTTTTATAAATCGTGACTTCTATTTATATGAATAATGGGAAGTTATATTTTATTTATATTACGTTTCACTATATTATTAGTAAGTGAGTTTTCTTATTCTTTACATTTATTATACAGAACTACAATACTGTAATTCTGTGTTAGAATGAGCATATAATTATTTAGCATTTCTTCTCTTAAAAAACTTTTCTAATCCCAATCTTAAATCTTCTTCTAAATCAATATTAGGAATTTGAACATTTTCTTCAAATCCATCCATTTCTATGCCATCAAAACGATATAATTTAATTAACAGCTTCCATAGAGTCTCTATTTCTTCCTTAGTAAAGTCTTTAAAAATATCAGCCATAAAATTAATTCCGGAATCTTTTCCACATTTAATCACAGCATCCATCCCCTGTTCAGTTAAACCTACATTTACAGCTCTTTTATCTTTTTTGCTTGGGATTATAGATACAAATCCTTTCTTTTCAAGGCTTTTAACTAATTGAGTTACATTTTGTTTAGTTGTTCCGAGCTTCTTAGCAATATTAATAAGAGTAGTTTCATCTTTAGGTAAATGAATCACTGCAAGCATTGTCATATATTGCCTAGATGTTAATGGTTCACAACACTGATCTCCTGCAATTTGAAGTTTATTTGAAACTAAAAAAAGACTTGAAAATGCTTGTTGCATTATATGTAATAAATAAAATTCTTTATCGTAATCCATGCTAAAAATCTCCTTCATAAAGTTTAAATTAAAATCTATAGACGTTGCATTTAGTCAATACATTGTCTATAGATTATATAACTTTAATTAGGAAATATCAATGCTCCTAGAATCATAATATACTCATTTTTATTTTTTAAGTTTTTCTGATAAAGGCTCCATAAAAAATTCAATTGTTCTTTTCCATGATTTATACTGTCCTCCTGCATTACCTTCTATAGTTCCTCCTGAAGAAAATACTCCTCCCATCATATTCATAGCTAAAGTATCTCTTATTGGAATAATATATGGAACTGGCATTGGATGTCCCATTCCGTCACATATTAAAAGTTCCACTTTGTGTTTGTAATTACTCTTTTTTAGATTATCTAGTATTACTAAACTACCATCGTAACTATTCCATATATTATCCGCTTTTCCTACAATCATAAAAATATCTGCTTCTGAATTCTCTACTTTTATTCTTGCTTCTTCCTTATTTACTGCTTTTTCAATACTTTTTTTATAGGTGCTAGCAAATCCAAATGGAATTCCCTTTTCTATAGACTTTTTTTGATCTTCAAAAAAAATATTATTATCAATTTCTATAAATGGAATTGATTCTCCTCTATGTGACCATGATGAAACGTTCTTTCCACAATTCATTCCATTAAGTGCTTGGAAACAATAGGCATGAGGTTCTACTGCAACGACTTTTTTTATTTGTTTATGTCTTGAAGCAAGTAAAAGAGCTAATTCTCCTCCTTTGGATGTTCCATGTATAAATATCTCTTTAGAACTTATAATTTCATTATTCTCAATCCATTTAAATATTTTTTCAAAGTATTCTAGTGGAACTTTTTCTAATTTCTCTGGTAATCCTTCTGACGCAAAGTATGGAATCATAAGAACATTAAATCCTCTAGATGCAAGAGGCGCTGCCATAAGAGTTATTGCGCTCATATTTCCATCTGATCCGCCTAGCATTAAAATTATTTTATCATTTGATTTTTCTTAAAAAAATAGTTCTCCACTAAACTCTTTTTCACATATATGCTTTACAATGATATCTTCTGTCTTAAAAAATCTCTTTAAATTAATTTCCTTTCTTTCATCAGAATATTCAAATAACATATTTATAATCATTGGTTTATCAATAGATATATTTTCTGCAATGTTTTTTCCCTCAGTTCTAGATTTTTTCAATGAATAAATTAATCCCATACTATCATTAGATTCATAAGTACCTTCTATAGGTTTAGCTAAATCTAAATCCACTTCGCCTTTTTCATTAGAAATAAATACTCCATACGATGAATATTCCTCTCCTGAACACCATGGTAATTCTGTTTTCATGCTAACTCTTAATTTACTATTTGGCCTTAGCTCTAACGCTTTTATTTTTATTCTTTCAGTTACAAGTGATTCTATATTAGATATGTCTATTTTCATAACTATATTCTCCTTGCAATATTATTTTTTATATTTAAGTAAAAAATCTATTTCATTAAGTAACCAACCAAGTTGAACCTTTGACAAT
>Ga0302161_10000497_pt1 | contig 10531 bp, 7 predicted proteins | sample I_Fen_E2_1_FD_193498 | JGI IMG/M metagenome (GOLD analysis project Ga0302161, IMG submission 193498) | Peat permafrost microbial communities from Stordalen Mire near Abisko, Sweden - I_Fen_E2_1 | ecosystem: Environmental > Terrestrial > Soil > Wetlands > Permafrost | place: Sweden: Abisko...
TTCACAACAAATATTATCCAGAACATTTTATGTTCAAAGAGGATAAACCCTGCAAATTCCACGATTCTAACTCGATGAAGTGCAAGATATACGATATAATACCTCAAGTTTGCCGTAATTATCTCCTTATGATGGTTGGAAAGGATCATGGTCATAATATAATTAACCTGCGTCACAACTGTAATTATGTCATATTAATTGTTCTGGAAAAGTCTACTTTACTTTTTGACGAAGCTGTAAAACGATCAGAAAAAAAGAATCGATGGCCTCAAAAACAAATTAACATCCTTTAAACGGATAAAACATAGCCCGTAAATAAATAATTAGGATAACTGCAGCATATAATTTGGATAATTCCATATTTAAAGCTTCTGCGTTCTGGATTGTGGTATCTTTAGGACTTCCTGTATCAAAAAAAGACTTTATCACCACTCTTCTCTATCAGAAGGGAGATTGCATTTTATTCAATCTGATGGAAGAAAAATACCAACTTAAAAACATTTGCTATGATAAATTTGAGTAAACCATACATAACAGAATCAAAAAAAACTATTATAAATTTAATAAGAAATTAAAGAATTTAAGATATGAAATAATTTTATATGAGTTGGTTTAATGAACTGGAAAATTATAGGATTAAGTGCTCTGGTTAATACCGTATTAACTATTATCTTATCATTAATCTTCTTCCCTCTATTTTTTTTAGGCCCGCTTTCTGCTGGATTTTTAGCATCTTATCTTAGCAAAGGATATGAAGATTATGATAAAATGGATGAAAAAGACGGGGCTGTTGTAGGTGCTGTTTCAGGTTTAATTGGTGGAATAATTATAGGTTTATTATTCATTCTGGGTTTTGGAGACATAAGTGCTATCACAGGAGTGATATCCACAAAAATAGGAGTATTAACAGATCATATTACCTTAATCACAGGATATCTTATCTTTCAATTCTCAGTATTTATTAGCTTTGTTTTAGGATTAGTCGGAGGAATAGTAGGAGTTGCTGTGAAATAGTAATTTAACTGCCCCATTTTTTTTTAAACAATATTTAAAATTAAAGAACTACAAAAATTATTTATAATAATAATTAATCGGAACAATAATTTCCTTCACAAAATTTAAATATTAAGTAAATCATATTTCGAAGGGTTAAGTAGATATTAAACTGTCGGAAGTTTTTTTTTATAATTTTCCGCCCACATAAGTTTAATATCCGGGGGTTAACTGGGAAAAATGTTTATTAAACTAAAATGTTTTGAAATTAGAGTGAAATCGATTAAATTATGAAGTTTCCGTATTAGAAGTCCTTAGTTCGATCATCATGTGAACCAATTTAAAAAAACCGGCTTCCCAAGGAAAGTACTTGATACAAAGTTGAATTTTAGTGTTGAAGGTATTTTTATAAAATATTTGAGGTGGATTAATATGATGATGGATGAAAAAAATGAAGAAGATTCGGATTTCGAACAATTTAATAATATTTTGAGGGATTAACATGCTGTTAGAAGATGTACTTTTAATCATGTTATTCCTGTTAATACTGACTATCGCTGCCATACCCATTGGGAAATACATGTCCAAGGTTTTAACAGGTAAAAAAACCTTCATGACACCAGTGATACAACCATTAGAAAAATTAGTTTACCGCATATGCTCCATTGACGAAAATCAAGAGATGACATGGAAAAGATATGCTTACGCATTACTTATATTCAACATAATTGGAATAACGTTTCTATTTGTTTTACAATTAATACAAAACTTTTTACCACTGAATCCTGCACAAATGTCAAGTGTAAGATGGGATACAGCAATAAATACTGCAATTTCTTTTGCTACAAACACTAACTGGCAATCTTATGCTGGCGAAAGTACAATGAGCTATTTAACCCAGATGTTAGGAATGACTGTACAAAACTTTCTTTCAGCTTCAGTTGGTATTGCAGCCCTTTTAGCTTTAATAAGGGGTTTCACACGTCAAAAATCTACTACAATAGGTAACTTCTGGGTCGACATAACAAGAACAGCTTTATACATTCTTTTACCATTAGCCGTAATTTTTGCCCTTATTTTAGCATCACAGGGTGTAGTTCAGACTGTTGGACCATATGTAACAGCCCATACACTGGAAGGTGTTAACCAAACCATAGCTCTTGGTCCTGTTGCTTCACAAGAAGCAATTAAGATGCTAGGTTCAAATGGGGGAGGATATTTCAATGCAAATTCAGCCCATCCATTCGAAAATCCAAACGGATTAACAAACATACTGGAAACATTCGCAATTCTATTATTCCCAATATCCATTGTGTTTGCCTTTGGATACATCATAAGAAATTTCAGGCAAGGACTGGCCATATTTGCAGCCATGATGATACTCCTTGTAGGAGGATTGGGAGTAGCATACTATGCTGAAAGCCAATCAAACCCAATAATTCAGAAACTCGGTGTATCTGGAGGGAATATGGAAGGTAAAGAACTGACATTCGGTGTTGCTGAATCAGTTCTATGGGGTACGACCACAACAGACGTTTCAAACGGCGGTGTAAACTCGATGCACGACAGTACCATGCCCTTAACAGGACTTGTTTACATGTTTAATTTGGGTATAGGTGAAGTTATCTTTGGAGGGCTTGGTGTTGGACTTATTGGAATGTTGTTCTATGTCATTTTAACCATGTTCATAGCTGGATTGATGATAGGCAGAACACCAGAATTTCTTGGAAAGAAATTAGGGCCTTATGAAATGGTAATGGCAACATTAGCCCTTATAGTACCAGCTGGGCTGATTCTTGTGTTTGCAGCCATTGCCATATCACTACCACAAGGACTTGCGGGTCTAAATAATCCATCAGCACATGGACTCTCGGAAATACTTTATGCTTATGCATCTGCATTTGCAAATAACGGATCTGCATTTGCAGGCTTAAGTGCAAACACAGTATTCTATAACCTAACATTAGGCCTTGCAATGTTTATAGGCAGGTTTATTGTCATAATACCTGCAATAGCCATTGCTGGATCATTAGCAGCAAAAGGAAGAGTACCAACAGACGCATCAACCTTTCCAAGCACCAACGCACTCTTTGTCCTCATGCTTGTAAGCGTAGTGGTAATTGTGGGAGCTTTAACCTTCTTCCCAGTGTTTTCACTCGGACCAATACTCGAACATTTATTCCTTCAGGGAGGACTCACTTTCTAGGGGGTTAAATCATGACAAACGAACAATCAACCAGCATTTTTGAACCAAAATCAGTTATTGAAGCACTAAAAGGTTCAATTAAAAGACTTAATCCAATAGTCCTCCTAAGAAACCCAGTAATGCTAATAGTGGAAATAGGAGCCATTATTACCACACTAATAGCATTAATTAACCTGGCCTATGGTGGAAACTTTTTATTCAACATTCAAATTAGTATATGGCTATGGTTTACAGTCATATTCTCCAACTTTGCTGAATCACTAGCTGAAGCTAGAGGCAAAGCAAGGGCACAATCACTAAAAAACACTAGAACCGAAGCATTTGCAAATAAAATTATACATGAAAATGAAACCGAAAAAGTTCCAGCACTTTCCCTAAGAAAGGAAGATATAGTTATTGTCAAAGATGGTGAGATTATACCCAGCGATGGTGACATAATAAATGGAACAGGTCTAGTTGATGAATCCGCAATTACAGGCGAATCTGCTCCGGTAATAAGGGAATCTGGAGGAGATATAAGTGGTGTTACAGGAGGTACCAAACTTCTTTCAGGCCAGATTAAGATTAGAATCACCGTAGATCCTGGAGAAACCTTCCTTGACAGCATGATCAACATGGTTGAAAGTGCTAAAAGAGAAAAAACGCCTAATGAAAAGGCATTAGAGATCCTTCTAGTTGGACTAACAGCACTTTTCATAGTGGTAGTCATCACATTAATGGCATTCTCTAATTATATGGGTGTGGCCATAAGTATTCCCATATTAATAGCTCTTCTGGTCTGTCTTATGCCTACAACCATTGGTGCACTGTTACCTGCTATTGGTATAGCTGGTATGGACAGATTATTACAGCACAATGTTATTGCATTAAGTGGAAGAGCTGTTGAGGCAGCAGGAGATGTAAGCGCAGTATTACTCGATAAAACAGGAACAATAACACTTGGAAGTCGAAAAGCAACAGAATTTATACCTGTTGATGGTATACAGAAAAAAGATCTGATCGAAGCATCATTATTATCCTCCCTTGCAGATGAAACACCGGAAGGAAGAAGTATAGTAGTTTTAGCTAAAAAAGAATTAGGTGTGCGTGGTAGAGATATAAGAGCTCCTGATAATTCAGATTTTATCCCATTCACTCCAGAAACTCGTATGAGTGGAATAGACTACGGAACTAATAAAGTACGTAAAGGAGCAACAGATTCAGTACAAGACTTTGCTAAAAGCTACGAATGTACCATTCCCACAGATGTCAAAGAAATAGTTGAGGAAGTATCAAGAAATGGAGATACACCCCTAGTTGTAGCAGATTGCAGTGGGGTATTCGGTGTTATAAGATTGAAAGATGTTGTCAAGACAGGTATTAAAAATCGTTTATTACAGCTTAGACAAATGGGAATTAAATCTGTTATGATAACAGGTGACAATCCCTTAACTGCAGCATCTATAGCTGCAGAGGCAGGGGTGGATGATTTTATAGCTGAAGCCCGGCCTGAAACTAAACTGGAACTAATACGTAAATATCAGAGTGGAGAAACTCAACGTCTAGTTGCCATGATTGGTGATGGAACAAATGATGCTCCTGCACTAGCTCAAGCTGATGTTGCAGTTGCAATGAGTGCAGGCACAGCAGCAGCAAGAGAAGCAGCTAACATGGTAGATCTAGATTCATCACCAGCTAAACTACTGGACATAGTGGAAATAGGCAAAGAAATATTAATTACAAGAGGTGCATTAACCACCTTCAGTATTGCTACCGATGTAGCCAAATATTTCGCAATAATTCCTGCAATATTTGCAGTAACCTACCCACAACTCGGCATTCTAAATATAATGCATCTATCTACACCAATGAGTGCGGTTTTAGCAGCAGTTATTTTCAATGCGATTATAATACCGCTTTTAATTCCATTAGCGCTTCGAGGAGTTAAATACCGTCCATCTTCATCAGTTACAAAACTACTGGGAATGAACATATTAATATATGGTATAGGAGGCCTAGCCCTACCATTTATTGGTATAAAACTAATAGACATGCTAATATCAGCACTGGGGGTGGCATAAATGGGTGAACTAATTAAAGAGCTTAAAAGGGCCCTTATAATATTCGGAACACTGGCTTTGGTTCTGGGAATAATTTATCCCCTTGTAATAACAGGCATATCACAAGTTGCATTTCCCTATCAGGCCAACGGTGAAATGATAACGGTGAATGGAACTGTTGTAGGTTCTGAACTTATAGGTCAAAGTTTTGATGGTCCACAGTATTTTCAGGGTAGACCTTCAGCAATAGACTATAATGCAAGCACATCAGGAGGTTCCAATTACGGGCCAACCAATCAAAAATTAATTGACAGGGTAAATGAAACAATAAATGAGATTAAAACAAATGATAGCCTTTCAGCCAATGCTACAATTCCTTCAGATATGGTACTGGCATCAGGAAGTGGGCTTGACAGATATATCAGCGTTGAAAACGCCTTAATCCAGGTTCCAAGAATTGCTAAAACCAGGAACATAAGCGAATCAACAATACAAAATCTGATACAGCAAAATCAGGAAACACAGTTTCCATGGATTGGACAGCCAGTTGTAAATGTCTTGAAACTAAATATGGCACTTGATGGAATCCATTAAATGGATTCCCCTACATTTCTTTTGGTTAGACATACTAAAATTTAAGTGAAATATGATTTAAATTTCCAACGATGTTGGTAGGTGAAAAATGACCGAAGAATATAAAAGACCCGATCCTGATGAACTTCTAAAGAGAATAAAGGAAGAAGATGAGGTGAAAGATCGTAAAAAGGGTTATTTAAAGATATTTTTGGGATACGTTGCAGGGGTTGGAAAAACATACAGAATGCTTTCTGAAGCACGTTTTTTGAAAGAAAAGGGACAAGATGTAGTTGTTGGCCTAGTTGAAACACACGGAAGGATTGAAACCGAAGAACTTCTGAAGGGGTTAGATGTTTTACCAAGAAAAAAAATAGAATACGGTGGTATTTCACTTTATGAACTTGATGTCAGTGGAATATTGGAAAGAAAACCTAAATTTGTGATGGTAGACGAACTAGCTCACACCAATGTACCAGATTCAATGCATACCAAAAGATATCATGACGTTGAAGAAATACTGGACGCCGGTATAAACGTTTACACAACATTAAATGTACAGCACATAGAAAGTTTGAAAGACATTATTTTTCAGATAACAGGGGTTGAAGTTAGAGAAACTGTTCCAGATAGGGTAGTTGATATTGCAGATAAAATAGAAATTGTAGATCTACCAACAGAGGAACTACTTCAAAGATTAGAAGAAGGAAAAGTTTACATACCCGAAAAAGTGCAACAAGCAGTCTTAAAATTCTTTAAAGAAAGAAACTTAGTGGCCCTTAGAGAATTAGGCCTTAGATATGCCACAAGATGGGTAGATTATAATATGAAACAGCGCCTAGAAAAAGAAGGTGTTTCAGGACCTTGGGATGCCAGTTCAACAATCATGGTATGTATAAATTCAAGAGCTTCATCTGAAAACATGATACGCCTGGCTCATAGATATGCTGACAATTTTAATGCCGAATGGCTTGGGGTATATGTAGAACCTTCTTATAAATTTAAAATGGGATATGAGGAAAGTTTACAGCTTGAAAAAAATCTTCAACTAGCTGAAGAACTTGGGGGCAAAGTTTTTAGATTGACTGGGATTAATATAGCCGAAGAAATTGTTTCATTTGCTAAATCAAAAAATATCAGCTTGATTGTTATAGGCCATTCAGAGAGGTCTCGTATCGAAGCATGGGTACGTGGATCGGTTGTTAATGAAATTATTAGAAATGGTAGTCCAATTCAGGTTCTTGTCATTGGGGGAGAAGGCCGCGAGAATGGAGATCAAGTCCAAAAAATGGATAAACAAAATTATTTAGACTTAAAAAGTTATTTGAAACCTTTTACTGTAAGTTTTTTGAGCATAATTATCACCACAATCATATGCATTTTTTTAAGGCCATTTTTAGAAGCGATTAACATACCAATGATATTTATAATCCCTATTGTTATCAGTGGTTTAATTGCGGGTCGAAAGGGAGGTATCCTAGCATCTTTAATGGCAGTATTATTCTTTGACTTTTTCTTCATTCCACCATATTTAACCTTTAGTGTTGCGGATTTACGTTTCATACCCACTTTTGCTGTGCTATTTATAGTGGGTGTTATAATCAGTTTCCTTGCAGATACAGTAAAAAAACAGGTAGAAAATACAAGGCAGCGAGAGGAATTTATAGCTTCATTATATGATTTCAGTAGGGATTTGTTGGTTTCTCAAAACTTAGACGATTTTTTAAAGAGAATTACAAATTATATATGGGAATTGTTTAATTATGATGTTGTAATGATCTTACCCGATGACAATAACAATCTAAAAGTGGCATCACGTAAAGGCGATAACATTAAGTTTGATGATTATGATCTGGGGGTGTCTAATTGGGTTTTGGAACACGGAAAATCGGCAGGATATGGTACAAGTACATTAGCATCTTCAAAATGGTATTATCTACCATTAAATGCTCATAAATCAAAATTAGGCGTTTTAGCTGTTGCACCATATAAATCAGATATTACCAATGAACAGAAGCACCTTCTTGAAGCATACACAAGTATTGTTTCAGTTGCACTCGCAAATTATCTAAAATAAGCAAATAATTTTCTAAAGAATATTAACAAATTTAAATTGTCTATAAAATAAAGTATATATCACAAGTGTTATATTGTGATTTAGTAGTGAAAAAAAGGTTTTTATGAACCATTAACCAATATAAAAAAAGAAAAAGACATTAATAAATTAAATTTCCGTATTAATACTTAAAACACCATAAAAAATTAAAAGGGTCGTTATTAATGCAAAGAATCCACACTTTAAGTAGAAGAGAATTAAATACCATAATGCATTTTACAGGAAATGCATGTTTACTACTTGCAGTTGCTATGTTAGTTCCTCTAATAGTTGCAGTTATATACAAAGAGCCACAGTATTTTACTCCATTTATATTTTCAGCCGTTATTAGTGCCGTAATTGGTTTTTCTTTTGTTAAATTATTCAAAGTAGAAATTGAAATGACGCTTAAAGTTGCCATGATTTTTTCAACCATTATTTGGCTGATTGCATCTGCATTGGGCGCTCTGCCCTACTATTTTTCAGGAGAATTATCTTACCTTAATGCTTATTTTGAGGCCATGTCCGGTTTTACAACTACTGGTTTCAGTATGTTCACTCATTTAGACATTCTTCCATATACGATAAACTTCTGGAGAGCTTTTACACAATGGATCGGTGGTTTTGGGATTATCTTCCTTCTTTTAGTAGTTTTAAGATCTACTGGTGTTGATATATCACGTCTTTACCTCGCTGGTGGGGGTAATGAAGAAAAACTTGCACCCAGTATAAAACATTCTACCAGAATCATTGTATATCTTTACCTTTTCTTTACTGCATTAGGAATAATTTTATTCCTGCTTGCAGGTATGCCGTTATTTGATTCTATATTCCAAACATTTGTAACTTTATCCACTGGCGGTTTTGCAATGCACAATACAAATGTTTTATTTTATCACAATGTCTGGATAGAGATAGCTGCCATGATTATCATGATGATTGGTGCTACAAACTTTGCATTGCTTTTTACAGTCCTTAAAGGAGATTGGAAAGAATATTTCAAAGATATTGAGACAAAAGTTGCCTATTCATTAATCATAATCTCTACAGTTCTCGTGACATTTGCGCTTTATAACAATCATGTCTATGGAAACGACTTACTGCTTAACTTTAGATTTGCCTTATTCCAGATGGTTTCTGCTATAACTACTACTGGCCTCCAAACAGCATTTTATCCAAATTTACTGTCTAAATGGATTGGTCTTGGTACATTCCTCCTTACTATACTCATGATAATTGGTGCCGGCTCACTATCTACCGGTGGTGGTATTAAGTGGCTCCGATTTGGAGTGCTCATAAAAGGAATAACTTGGCAGGTTAAATCATTCATTTTACCGGGTACAGCCGTAATGCCCAAAAAAATCCATCACGTCACCGAATTAAATATTACAGACGATTTATTAAGAATAACAGGGGCATTCGTATTTACCTATTTTGTAATATACATAATAAGCGTGATTATAGTCTTGATATATTATTCTGACATATCTCGGGTCATTTTTGAAGTGGCCTCAGCTTTAAGTAACGTGGGACTTAGTTCAGGCATAATTACACCTAATACTCCTGTAGTTGTTAAATTAGTATTTATTATAGACTTCTGGATGGGTAGACTTGAAATATGGCCCGTTCTACTCCTTATTGCCATAACAATAAACAATATAACTAGAAAAATCCATTAAGGATTATATTTACTAACTAGAAAAAACAATTCAAGGATAGCAAGACTAGCACCAATCGGACTAGCATGGATATTGTATCCACTCAACAGATTTCCTTGAAGGGTGGGGCTCATTACCCTATGGGAAAAGAATAAAAACGTGGAATAGGAATTGCAATGCAAACAAATTGTGCATCAGTATGGTGGGTATATCTGGGTCGAATCAGAATTTGGGAAAGGTTCTAATTCGATTTTACTATCTAAGATATTTACTAATGTGCTTTAGATACTTAACATAAGTCAATAGTTTGAATAATATCTTTAGAGATTAGGGTTTAGGCTATCAACTACACTGTATAATCACTTGTGACACAATAAACAACAGTTATTTGTATTTTATTAATCCTATTTATAATGAAAAGCCCATTCTAAGTTACTTGGATACATACCCATCAGCTATAAGTTAGTGTATTAAAATCCATGTTGTTGCATCTAACGGTAATGTAATAGGAAAAGCATTGGGAATTACTGGCTACAAATAACATGAGCTTAGATTACAGATAAAACAACATTTTGGTATGTGCTATATTGTTTACCAATTGTAGTTCTTTTTTTCTTTAGCATATTCTCAAATATATTTTTTGCTTCTTCAGGAGTATTGTTTTAGAATTATCCTTTTCATTTTAAATTAATCACCTACTGGTAACATTGATTTCGATTTTATAATTTATATCAATTTGATATTTACAATGATGTAAGAATCAAATATTAAATTTTTTATGTTTGAATAGAAATATTAGAACTGGATTACATATTAAACTGAGGAATGTGAATTATATTGGAGATTATGCCTGTGAGTACTGAAATGAAGTATGATGTGGTGGTGGTCGGTGGACGATTAGCTGGTTCAACTTCGTCTCTTTTTGCATCTAAAGGTGGTTTAGACGTATTAATGATTGAAAAAAGAC
>Ga0302161_10000501_pt1 | contig 10492 bp, 11 predicted proteins | sample I_Fen_E2_1_FD_193498 | JGI IMG/M metagenome (GOLD analysis project Ga0302161, IMG submission 193498) | Peat permafrost microbial communities from Stordalen Mire near Abisko, Sweden - I_Fen_E2_1 | ecosystem: Environmental > Terrestrial > Soil > Wetlands > Permafrost | place: Sweden: Abisko...
ATAATATTAATCCTCAGTTTCAAACTTTAATTTTTTAAAATAATACTTTTTATCATCATCATTAATTTCACGAAGAATCCTGCAAGGGTTTCCGACTGCTATAGTATTTGCTGGAATATCCTTAGTAACTACACTTCCAGATCCTATAACACAATTATCCCCTATTGTAACTCCTGGATTTATAACAGTATTAGCTCCAACCCATACATTATCTCCTATTGTAATAGGAAAAGCATATTCATATTCTGCATTACGAAGTTCATAGTGTATTGGATGTCCAGCCGTATAGATACCTACATTAGGCGCAAATAGCACATTGTTTCCAATAGTTACTTTAGCACAATCTAAAATTATGCAATTATAATTTGAATAAAAATTTTCACCGATTTCGATGTTATATCCATAATCGCAACGGAATGGAGGCTCTATAAAAAAGTTCTTACCTGTTTTCCCAAATAATTCTTTTATAACATTATTTCTTTTATCTATTTCACTTGGACGTAAAGCATTAAAATCAAAAATTAATTCTTTTGCATATTGACGTTCATTTAAGAGCTCATCTCCAAAAGACTTATAAGGCTTTCCATTTAACATTTTTTCTTTTTCATTCATTTTTATATCCCCCTCCTATTGGCTTATTCATATATCGAATCAAAATATAAACTAATTATTATTCTCTAAATTTTGTAGTTCAAATTATATAACTCGTACCTATTATAACATATTTTGTAAATGTGTGTTATTTGTATTTTTTAATACTCCAATAGCCAAAGTCATCCCCTCATTCTTTACCTTACTTATAATAACTTCTGCTCCCGCAAGATCTACACAAGGTTCACAAACTCCAGTTATTCCAAGAGTTTTTAGTACAAATTCACTTTTTTCATATTTATATTGAACACTCTTTATTTCATCTCTTTCAAAAGTTATAAATGGACAATTAATTTTTTCTGCTAATTTAATAATTCCATCTTCATTTGCTTTCACATCTACAGAAACTATAGCTGCTACTGATCTTATATCTAGATTATATTTTATTAAACTACTATTAATAAAATTATACAGTTTTTCATAGGTAGTACCTCTTCTACAGCCTATTCCTAAAACTAAATCTTTTTTTATGAGTTTTAATATTTTAAAATAATTTAAATTCACCTGTGTAACATTATCCTCTAAATCATTATTTAAATTATTGATGATAGTATTATTATTTGAGTAAAAATTATTAATATTATTAAAGCTATAATGCTTATTATCAACTTTTAAATTATGAGTTATCCAAATGCAATCTTCTCTTATTTCATCTGTTTTTTCATATCCATTGCTAATTTTAATCATATTGTAATCATCTTTTATTCCAACTGTTTTTCCCTCTACCAAAAGTGAAGATATATACTTTGCTTTTTTTAAATCTTCAATGATTAGACCATTATCTTTTGCAATAACATCGGGTGCAATTATCCCTAAATTATCAGTTGCCGTAGTTATAATAGGCTGAACATTTAGAATTTGCGCTACCTTAAGTGTAAGTTCATTGCCCCCACCTAAATGTCCACTTAAAATATTTATTGCATATTTAGATGATAAATCAACTACTACAACTCCTGGATCTTTATTTTTGCCTTCTAAAAATGGTGCAATTGCCCTTACCGCAATTCCAGTTGAAGATATAAATATAACTCCTTTTGAAATTTTCATCACTTCTTTTGCAATGTCATTTAATTTAAAATTCCCCTCATATGTATGAGTATTAATTTTAAAATTATCATAAGAATTTTCTCCATGTAATGCTACGTTCACAGCTTCAATATTCTTAAGGCTCTCCTTGAATTTATAATCACTTTCATTTAATCCTTTATAGCCTTCTTTTATATAAAGTCCAGCATTTAAGTGTTTTTGAAGCTTTAAAGCTATTTCTTTTCCTTTAGGTGATGGGCAAACTATGCTTATGGTATTTTTAGAATATCCATAAGCTGTAGCATTATTTCCCTCAGTATAAATTATTCTATCATCTATTTCTTTATTCTTATAATTAACATCTTCACTCAAAGGATTGGCTTTCTCCATTATTTTGTATCCTCAGCATCCCTAAACATGTGAGAAAAATTCTTATCATATAATAAACTCTTTTCAAAGTCACTATCAATAAAATCTCCAACTAATATTTGAGCACACTTAGTAATATTGCTCTCCTTAACTTTTTCTGCTATATCATCTAAATGACCCATTATTATTCTTTGGTCACTCCATGTAGCTCTTTCAACTACTGCTATAGCAACATTTTTTTTGTATCCTTTTCTTAACTTTTCAACAACCTTATCAATCATAGAAATTGATAAAAATATTGCCATTGATGCTCCAATAGATGCTAAAGCTTCAAGATCTTCATTTTCTGGGACAGGAGTTCTTCCTTCAACCCTTGTTAGAATAATAGTTTGAGATACTCCTGGCAAAGTAAATTCTCTATTAATTGCTGCTGCTGCCCCTGTAAATGAACTAACTCCAGGTACAACTTCATAAGGTATACTAACTCTATCAAGCTCCACCATTTGTTCTCTTATAGCTCCATAAATTGATGGATCTCCTGTATGTAATCTTACAACTAGTTTACCCATTTGCTCTTCCATCGTCATAATTTCCATTACATCTTCTAATGTCATATTTGCAGAATTATAAATTTGTACATCGTGTCTGCAATATTCCAAATGTTCCTTAGAAACTAAAGATCCCGCATATACTACAACATCTGCTCTTTCTAATAAATCTCTCCCTTTAACTGTTATTAAATCAACAGATCCAGGACCTGCTCCTATAAAATAAATCATATTTCAACACTCCCTTATTTTATGTTACCTACTAACTGTATTAATCTCTGCTTGCAATAATTAAAGACATATAATCTCTAAGTTTTAATATCTCTTCTCGCTCTGTTAAAACCGTTTCGCCTTCTCTTCCAACTCTGCTTGCATAAACATAATCAAAACCTTTTTCTTCTAAAATATCAAGGACTTCTTCTTCTCGTTTATATACCTTCATTACTACAATGAATTTTTCATCAGTTATTTCTTTTACTTTAGTTGCTGGCATAACTACTAATCTTTCATCTCCAACTACTAAAGTTCTATTAACTAAACTTGCAGCTGCACAAAATGATGTTATTCCTGGAATTGTTTGTACTTCAAATCCACAATCTCTAACATGCTTTAACATGTGACTATATGTACTATAAACATAAGGATCACCTATTGTTAAAAATGCAACATCTTTTCCTTCTCTAAGTCTTGCTTCTATGAATTCATAAGCTTCTAATGCTTTTATAACTCTATCCTTTTTTCCCATTGGAAAATGCTTTACTATTACTTCTGTGCCTGGTTTTATATATTCTCTAGCAGTCTCAAGTGCAATACTTTCTCCATCTAGAGTTGCACATGGTGTTACTATAACTTGGCATTTTTCTATTGTCCTTACCGCCTTAACTGTTAAAAGCTCTGCATCCCCAGGGCCTACCCCTATTCCGTATAATGTTGCCATTTTTTAATTCCTCTCTTCCTATGTGATTAACAAGCTACCAGCTAACAATTTAACCCCTAATACACTGAATTATATATATAGGATTATTTGCTATCATCATCAACGTATTTTCACGATTTTTACTTATATTAATTAAAGAAACTTCAAATTTATAATTTAAAGTTTTAATAACTTCAATTGCTTTACATGCATTATCTATAGTAATAAAATTCATTACTATTGTTCCATTTTCAATTATAATAGCGTTGACTTTAAGTAATATTTCTTCTAAATGCCCACTACTCCCACCGATAAATACTGAATCAAATTTTAGACCTTGTGATATTAAATTATCCAATACCTTACTTGCTTCTTTTTTTATTATTTTCACATTATCACATTCAAACTTTCGAACATTACTTTCAGTAACTTCATAAGCCTCATCATCTTTTTCTATTGCTAGCACCTTGCCATGTTTTGCAATCTTAGCTGCTTGAACTGTAATACTTCCTGTTCCACTTCCCACATCCAAAACTAGAGAGTCATCTTTCAAATTCATCTTCACAATTGAAAGTGCTCTTACATCTTCCTTTGTCATGGGGCATTTTCCTCTAATAAATTCTTCGTCTTTTATAAAAACCATAAGAGTTAACCTCCTTATTTATTTCTCTATTCGAACTTAGCTAACAACCAAATGGCATTAGCTTCATAAAAAAAACGATTTGTGTTACTCACTTAATCAGCTAACGCATGTGAGTCGAGTTCCCTTTATAAATAACAAAATCTACTGGCATACTGACTTATCACTTTTTTCCTATACCTTATCAACTACAAATATACTTAATGTACTATAATTTGTAGTTAAAAATTCTTCTGGACTTCCTTCACTTATAATTTCATCTTCATAAGATAAATTTTCTCCAATTATAACTTTACATTTAATTTCAGCTTCATGCAAAATTTTACATAACATAGCAGGATTATTTTCTTTATCAGTAAGCCAAATACTTAATTTATTATTATTAATCTTCTCTAAAAATTCTTCGCTTCTTCCATGAAGACTACCTAAATATGCATTATTCCACGGCAATTTAAGCTTACAAGTTAAATATTGAAATGAGCTAATTCCAGGTATTACTTCAAGTTCTAAAGCAGTTTTACTTTTTATATAATTAGTTATTCCATAAAAAGTTGGATCTCCAGATGCGACAATTGAGATATCATTATGTTTATTTTCCTCATAACATATAAATTGATCAATATCACTTATCTTATTTATATAAACTTTTTTATTATCAATAAAATCTAATGAATCTATTGCTCTTCTAAATCCTATTATAACAGTAACTTTCTTCATGATTTCTAAAGCCTTAGGCATAATATAATCTTTATGTCCAGGTCCAAGCCCTACAATATAAATCATTTTGCATCCTCCTGTGAATCTTCAATTATCAGTTGTCAATGTTCATTTTCCAATTTTAGCACTATTCCCTTTCAATTCTAACTACCTTTTTAAATTTCATCTGATTTCCAAAGCAGATTAGGTTTTGATGCTCCATAATACATAACTGCTTGAACTTCTAATTCCTCATAAACATATTCACTAATTCGTGCAACAATCTTCTTTCCAATGTTTTCATAAAGCTTAGAATATCCTACTCCAAGCATCGTAACTGCACCTTCGCACGTCTTTTCCCTTAGAACTTTTTCAACAAGCGAAATATCATATCCAAGAAGTGCAAGCTCTAATCCAAGAACTTCAAGCCTTACTCCAGTTACTCTACTATGAGTATTAAAACAACCATAAGCTATTTTGCTCATCTTACCTATGTGTCCAACTAGCACAATTGATTTAACTTTATATGAAACACAAGTTTCTAATGCAAATCCTATAAAATTTGAACATATAATAATTTCATCTTCCTTAAATCCAAGCTCCTTACAATAATTATCGCCTAAACTTCCAAAAGTTAAAATTAATCTTTCATTATTTAAAGCTTTTTGATTAATTTCTAATTTTATAGATGCCTTAAGAGATTCTTCTGACATTGGATAAACAATTCCTGTTGTCCCAAGTATTGAAATTCCGCCTTCAATTCCAAGCCTTGGATTAAAAGTTTTTTTAGCAATTTCCATTCCTTGTGGTACTGAAATTGTCACTTCGACCCTTTCTCCATTAGGTAAAACCTTGAGTACCTCTTCTATTATCATTTTTCTTGGAACTGGATTAATAGCAGGCTCTCCCTTAGGTACAAAAAGTCCATCCTTAGTAACGGTACCAACACCAAGTCCCCCTTTAAGTATCACCCTATTCCCATCTTCAAATTCATATTGTGAATTGTCCATTGGGCATTGATCATTGAACATTGAGCATTTGGCATCGTTAATTGCGCATTGTGTATTGTTAATTGCTCTAACTCTTGCTTTTATTTCAATCCCTCTTGTACTATCTGGATCATCGCCACTATCTTTTAAAATAGTACATTCAACATAATCATCAAATTTTACTATAGAGGCTATAGGCATTGTTATATTAATTCCTTTTGGAGATGCTATTCCTATTTCACTTAATGTTTCTGCTTCATTAAAAAGAACCGTAGCCGCAGCCTTTGCAGCCCCAGCACTACAAGAACCAGTGGTATATCCACATCTTAACCGTTTCCCACCAGTTTCAATATACATCTCAAACATTATATTCACCTTCAAATTTATTAAATTTTAACTTTATTTAAATAATTTTGAAAATAATCCTACTCTTTTATTATCTTCTATAATCTTTTCAACCTTATCTTCAATATTATTATCTTTATTCTTATTTAATGTTTCTTTTATTAGATCTCTTTGGTTTGTTGCCAAATCTTTTGTCTTTCTGTCCGCACTTTGAGAAGTTATTACATCACCAAAATATCTTAACGCTTCATCATAATTACCACAACGTCTGTTTAATTCACCTATTAAATACATTATTGTAAAACTATCCATACCATATATAGGGGGTTGTTCATTTAAATAAGCATCTTTAAATCCCATAAGAGCATGTTCTCTGAACATTTGTTCATTTTTTGTATCTCCAAAGTCTCTATATAACCATGAAATCTTCAAGCAATTCATAGCCTTTTTACTGGCTTTCGAGCCAATGACTGAATAATTAAGTAATGATAGCTTATATCGTTCTATTGCTATATTAATATCATATATTGCGGGATATTTTCTTCCACGCCATTTTGGAGTAATGTTTTTCTGTATACTTTCTATCTCAAATTTCTTTAACTTATGAAAATCAGACTTCATGGAAGCATAACCACACACATTACATATCCATACATCATAAAAATATGGATTTATAATATCATATTTTATATAAAAATCACTTTCCCGCGTTTTCATTCTATAACCACTTGTTTTCACTGCATTGGCCAAAAAATTATTCTCGCACACTGGACAAACCACTTTTTTATCATACAAGAGCATCTCTTCTTTTATTTCTGAACTTTCTTCGAGCTCTTTGTCTTTATTATCTTCACTTTTTTTATATATTTCAATATTGCTTATATCTTTAAATCCTAAGTATTCTAATCCTGAAAAAATATTTTTATCTCCTCCCATACTTGTTATATCTCCTTTCTATTCCTCAAAAACTTAATTCATTTTGTAATGCTTCTTTTGGTGTGTCTCCATTATTTATTCTTTCTTGTATATAATCTAAATTGAGATTACATACTGTTAAAGTGCCTCTACATATACTAAATATATTGTCGTACCAATCTATTGTAATATTTACATTTTATGTATTTTCTCAAATTATCTCGAAGCTACCATATACATAAGTGCATTAACTATTGATGCCGCAACAGTGCTTCCACCTTTTCTTCCCTTAACTCTTATGTAAGGAATATTAAGTTCTTCCATATTTTCTTTGCTTTCTGCTGCTCCAACAAACCCTACTGGTACTGCTATTATTAACTTTGGATTTGCTTTTCCTTCTTTTATTAATTCCTTTAGTCTGAAAAGTGCAGTTGGCGCATTCCCAAAAACAAAAATATCCACATTATCATTGCAAGCTTTTTCTACAGCTGCCATACTTCTAGTTATGCTCTTTTCTTTAGCTTCTTTATGTACAACTTCCTCATTGACATAGCAAATAACATTACTGTTAGTTTTAGCCAAAACTATTTTGTTAATTCCATTTAAAGCCATATTAGTATCTGTATAAATCTTAGCACCTTTGTTGAAAATATTCTTTGCAGTTTCTATTGCAGTCTTGCTTATTTCCACTAAATCTTTATATTCAAAATCAGCCGTAGTATGAATAGTCCTCTTAACTATTAGTAATTCTTCTTCTGTAAATGAATGAGGTCCCATTTCATCTCCAATAATTTCAAAACTTCTTTTTTCGATCCCCATAGGGTCTTTTAAATAGTTCATATTATCACCATCTTTTTCTTTATATTTTGCTTTATTTCAAAAATGTGTTAAGTTAATCTAATCCTTATATAAAACACATTCAAAAAATAAGAAGCAAGCATATTAATATATTTTAAAGCTATTTCACATTAACTAAAGCTTTCAAAAATTCTATATTTCCCAGGAAATTTATATGAGCATATCCTGCCAATGTATTATTCTTAAAATATCCACACTTCCACTTTATAATTTTCCCATTATATTGAGTTTTTTCTACTTCATATACATTTTTTTCATTTAAACTTACTTGCGACTTATGAAATTCATGAGCATTTATTTTAAAGTCTTCTTCTATTCCAAGTTTTTCATCAAAGCATTTTTTATCAATCTTTACTTTGCAATAACCAAACCTTTGTAGCTTGTTTGTCATTACACTTTCTCCATCGAAAAAGCCAACCATCTGTGCTCCATCTATTGACTTGGTCAAATACATAAGCCCACCACATTCTGCATAACATCTTAATCCATTATCTAAAGCTTCCTTTATGCTATTTCTCATAGAATAATTATCTTCTAATTTTTTCTTAAATACTTCTGGATATCCTCCACCTATATATAAAAAATCTAAATTCTCCGGTAAGATTTTATCCTTAATTGGACTAAAATAAATTATTTCTCCAAATGCCTCTAAAATCTCCAAATTTTCTTTATAATAAAAACTAAATGCCTTATCTAGCGCAACACCAATTCTAATATTTTTATTTCCAAACTTAGTTATCTCACACTTAGATTTTGATTCGTCATGTTTTCTTTGAAATTTATTTTCAACTTCTACTTTAGATTCACAACTTATTTCAAATTCTTGCATTTCATTTATAATTTCGTCTAAATCAACATATTCTTCAATTAATCTTCCACATATATTTAGTTTTTCTTCAAGATTAAGTATTTCCATGCTTTGTACAAGACCTAAATGCCTACTGCTCAAACTTATTTTTTCTTCTTTAGGAATGTATCCAAATACTTTAGTTTCACAGTTTTCTTCTATAGCATACTTTAATAAATCATAATATTTTTCACTAATAGAGTTTAATACAACTCCTACAATATTTGCATTTCTATAATTTTTGAACCCATTAATTTCAGCACATATACTTGCACTTTGGCCACATGGAGACAATACTAATATAATTGGCATATTTCCTAAAAGCTTTGAAACCTCATATGTCGAACCTTTTTCAGATACTCCACTTCCATCATACAAGCCCATTACACCTTCTATTATTCCAACATTTCCACTACCTTTAAGATAATTTTTTATCATGCCCTCTTCGCCCATTAAAAATGTATCAAGATTTCTCGAAGCTTTTTTTGTTACTTCGGTGTGGAATGCTGGGTCTATATAATCTGGTCCAACCTTATATCCTTGAACATCTAAATTTCTATTTTTAAGTGCTTTCATAAGTCCCAAAGTAAAAGTGGTTTTTCCACCACCACTGCTATTTGAAGCTATAATTATAGATTTCATGAAATACCTTCTTTCTTAATTTAGAGTTCTAAGTTTTTTAGTTCTTCCTGAATTTATATATCTGTCCTCAATTGAATCATAAATTCTATTAATATAAAGTTCATCGAATTTATCTATCTCACCTAGTCCATGCATATGTAAAGTGACTTCAATTCCCTCTTTTTGCAATATGCTCTTTAAAGAATCTTCCTCATCTGATGCCATATCATTTTTTACATGATCTCCTGCAACAAGTAATAATGGAACAAGTTTTGTCTTTTTTATCCCTTTATCTTTTATTTTCTTTAATACATTTTTAACTGTAGGATATCCTTCTACTGTTGCCACAAACACATTTTCATAATCCTCATCAATTAAAACAGTTTGAAGCATTCCATAAACTGCATTTGAAGGATGTTCTGTTCCATGCCCAAATAATATTACGCTTTCTTCTCCTCTTAATACATCTTTAATGCTATCTATAAACAAAGAATAATCCTCTGGAAGTCCGTTCATTCCTTGATAAAAGAATATAGGTCTTCCAAGTTTAATAACTTTAAAATCATCTTTTTTATGTTCTACAACACCTTTTATATAATCAAATTCTTCGCCTGGAATTATATGTAATGGTTGAACTATAACTTCTTCAAATCCTCTAGCTTTCAAATCTTGCAAAGCTTCTTCTGGTGTTAATATACCTAAATTATTTCTTTCATTTAATTTTTTTATTATACTATGAGCAGTAAATGCTCTAAACACTTCATAATCCTTGAACTCATCCTTGATTCTATTTTCAATTTTCTCTATTGAATTTTTCAGTGCTTCTAAATGACTAGTTCCAAAACTCACTACTAAAATAGCTTTTTTCATTTAATTTCCTCCTAAATAATAGTCCAAAAAAATCCTCGTTACCTATTTTTAGGTAAAGAGGATATATAACAAATCAAGAATGTAAAATTTGTCTATAATATAAAACCTCATCTAAAAGTTTCACTTTACTTAGAACTACACTCTACCATTTGCTAAGATCCTTCCCTCCGAAGAATAGCATTTTCATAAAATTTCTAGGCA
>Ga0302161_10000503_pt1 | contig 10479 bp, 13 predicted proteins | sample I_Fen_E2_1_FD_193498 | JGI IMG/M metagenome (GOLD analysis project Ga0302161, IMG submission 193498) | Peat permafrost microbial communities from Stordalen Mire near Abisko, Sweden - I_Fen_E2_1 | ecosystem: Environmental > Terrestrial > Soil > Wetlands > Permafrost | place: Sweden: Abisko...
CACAGTTTATTGAATAGACCCGGCTTTGGGAGTTTAGAGACTCCTTGATACAAAACCGACAGCTAAAAACGAAAATAAGTGCTGTAACTTGACAGTTGATGGAAGCACTACACACTTTTACTACGCTCTATCTACTCCTGAAAACGAAGCAACTCCACTTCTACCCTATAAGATAGAATATCGTAATTAGCAGCTTATTCTACCTCTCGTAGCAATAAACAACTATTTTAAAAATTAATTAAAAGATACGTTGTTAATGCGATAAATTGTTTCTACCTTTGGGGCTGAATTTTAATTAAAAAAGAGAATAAATACATCGCCTAAAGTGGAAATATGCGAACTAGTAGTTCGCATACACAGCTAAATAAGGAATATGTGCAATTAGAGTTCGTATATATGCAAGTTATGTGGCATTTTAAAAAAATAAAGATATGGGATTGACAATCAATCTTGAGGGTGAGAATGGGAATGTTTACGAAACAATCCACGACAATGAGGTTTTATCTGAAATTCTCCCTGATTATAATGATAAAAGTTCTTATTGTTTGAGATTTGTTGATTTATATGGAGATACAACTTTTAATAATCTACAAATGAATGAATTGATTCATGAATTAGAAACTATTCGAGAAACTACTGATTCTAATGAGAAATGTGAATTAATTGAACAATTATTGAGACTTTCTAGTGAGTGTAAAGAGCAAGTCCACTTATATTTGAAATTTTATGGAGACTAACAAAGTGAAAGAAAGAAGTGAATCATATGTGTATTTTGCTCTTAAAGGAGATGATTTTGACCCCAAAGATATTACGAATAGATTAAATATTGAGCCTACTCAAGCATGGAGAAAAGGAGACAAAGGACAATATGTTGAGAAACAGAATTTTTCCACTTGGCAATTATCGACTGAAAAAGGGAAAGAATATATTGAAATAGATAAATTAGTAACTGAGATTGTAAAGAAACTTATTGACAAAATTGAAATTATAATTGAGCTGAAAAAAGAACTTAAATTAGAATCAGTTTTAGAGATAGTATTGTATGTCGACACAAATCCTGACCAATCGACACCAGCAATTGGACATGATTTGGAAACAATTAATTTCCTTTACATGACACAAACTATAACTGATATAGATATTTATAAATTTGACTCGAAGATTGAAGAATAAAAAAACGACCACATAACACACGCTCTTAGGTTCATTGGCTCCCTGACGTGCATTCAGCAGGTTTTGCTTCCGCATTCACTTTGTCCGTCAACCGACGGACAGCGAACGCTCCCGCAAACCACCAAATGCCCATAGCCTCGGTCGTTAGCAGTAAGCATAAAAAAAAGAAAATGAAACTGTTCGACTTTATAAAACGAAAACAACTGACCGACTTCTCGCCAGAGCAGACAATGAGACGTTTGGTGGAATACATGCCTGAGTTTTACAAAACTCACAGACAATTTGTGAACTCAATCGGCTTTTTAGAGCGCAGTGAGTGCGAACTTGCACTTGAAAGTTTGATTGAACTTGCAAACGAGACTGGACACTATTTCTCAGAAGAATTTTGGTTTGAACTCGCTAAGTCTGCTGACAAAATGAATCTTAAAAGCCAAGGAATATTTTGCAGACAACAAATAGAACGAAATGAAAGAGAAATTAATATGACAACACCATTTGGGTGGACAACTATTAAGATTGATGATAATCATTTTCAACACTATATTGCTGAGAAACTAAATGAAGAATCGACTGAGAAACGAAGACAAAAAGACAACGTTGTGAAACTAATAAATAAAGATGGAGTTCACTTGAAATCCCATGGAAGAACTGGATATCTTTATATTGTTGACAAAGGTAAGGTTTGTGAAGTTGGGTTCGAGTTGGGTATAAATGGCCTAATTTTATATTTTGACAGTTTACTAGACTGGTCTTTACCAACAAAAAAGCTATTGTCAGATAAAGAAAAAGAAGAAATAAGAAACTGTATTACAGACTGGGCGAATAAAACAAAAAACGATATTGAATTTGACGACTGAAACAAAAGAGTTGCCCATAACACACGCCTCTGTTCATTGGTTGGCTGACGTGCACTTAGCAGGGTTTTGCTCCCGCATTCACTTTGTCCGTCAGCTGACGGACAGCGAACGCTCCCGCAAACCACCAAATGCCCATAGCCTCGGTCGTTAGCAGTAAGCATAAAAAAAAGAAAATGAAGAAAATTTTACTGGCAATACTCATTTTTTGTACTTCGACAACTTTCGGACAAGACACAAAAAAGATTGAAAAAGATTTGCTAAAACACTTAAAGAAAATCAATTACTGGGCTGAATCTGTAGACAAAGGAGGAAGTGTGAGTCCAACCGACTCACTTGACAAAGAAAATGACATATTTCAGCGAAAGTTGCTAAGTTATACCGCAAAGCAACCTGCGACGTTAACTTACGACTTTAAAGAATTACAAAAAGAACACTTGACTATTGCTTCGTCAGCCGACAAGAAATTCAGAATCTATTCTTGGGACACGTGGCTTGGAGGAACTATGCACAACTTTGAGAATGTTTATCAATTCCAAACAGGCAACAAAGTATCTTCAAAAAGTCTCAGTGAAAAGAGACAGGATGGTGAGCCAGAAAGTTGGTTCTCTGACATTTTTACATTAGGCATTAATAGCCGAAAAATTTATATCGGATATTTTCATGCAATTTATTCTTCGAGTTCGGTATATCAAGGCATTAAACTATTTGATTTGACAAATAATCGTCTAAACGATGAAGTTCGATTGATTAAAACTAAAACAGGACTTAAGAACGAGTTAGGATTTGAATTCGATTTTTTCTCTGTTGTAGACAGAAAAGAAAGACCAGTTAAACTTATCTACTTTGACAACTCGACAAAAACAATTAAAATTCCTGTTGTGACAAGCAAACGAAAAGTTACGAATAAATTTCTGACTTATAAATTTACAGGACAATTCTTTGAAAAACAATAAAATGCCTACTGCTAACACACTCTCTATGTTCATTGGCTCCCTGACGTGCATTCAGCAGGTTTTGCTTCCGCATTCCCTCCCTCCGTCAGCTGACGGACAAATGCCCATAGCCTCAGTTTCTATAGGGCAACTTTATAAAAAAAAGACAACATGAATAACGAAAACTTGATAAAAATAAAGGGCGGTTCATACGACGACATAAAAAAAGCGTTGCAACAGTGGATTATGCTATATTCAAGGGATTTGGAGAGTAACATAAAATTTGAACTCTACAAAATCGGACAGGAAAACTATTTAATCGCTGCTGACAAAAGACTAAATAATGAGAAATTCAATTTTCTAATTAATTACTTGCGTTATCCGGAAGGGATTAAATATAACATTAGTATTGAGGGCTATTCAACAGTACTAGACGAAAAATTATATCCTAAAAACCTATTGAATAAAAAAATAATTGTTTACGTGCCTGACAATGATAAAGAATACGACAATGTGTTTGTGACAACAGAAGATAACGAAACGTTTAAAATCGACTTTGGTGGTAAAGTTATGCGACAAAATGAATCAAAGACATTTTTTATTCAAGACATTGACACAACTTTGCTTCAGCGACCGGAAAAAATTGTTTTAAATAAACAGGAACTTGCCGAAATAGAAAAAGAGAGATCAGAGAAAAACCTTAAGAAAAGGTTCAGAATCGTTCTTGCACTTATAATTATTGTCGCAGCAATCAATAGTTTATCTCTATTTGTAATACCACATAGTGAGATTGCAACAATCTCGACATTTATACTCGTTTATATTGTAGGAGTTTGGTTTCATTGGGATTATAAAATGTTACGAATAGACAAATATTATATCTACAGTTTCATAGTTGCTATTGTGGATTTATTTTATGGTCTTTTGATTAGAGAGCATTTATCTGACAATGATATAATTTTATGCTATGGTTTTTATTTTCCAGTCATATATTTAATCGTACAGAAACCATTAAGGTTATTTTTTAAACGAAAATTTGATAGAGAGCCTATTATCGAAAGAGATTCTTCATTGTGGGATGGAGCTTACGGAATAGCACTCATTTTTCTGACTGTTGGGATAGTTTCTATAATTGCTAATTTGACATAAAAAAGAAAAAACGACCACCTAACACACGCTTTTATTTATTGGCTGGCTGATGCGCATTTCGCATGTGTTACTCCCGCATTCACTTTGGCGCACCTTTGTCAGAATCAGAATTTTCAGAATAAAAGAATTTACAGAATAAGAGTCCGGATGTGAAAAAATCAGATATACAAAAGACATATCTTTATTATGTGAATTTAAAAATTTCATAAAACTTGTCCGTCCACCGAAGGATTCTGATTCAGACAAAGGTGCAAATTGACGAAATGAATCCGCCAAACAAGGGAATTAAAAGAAATATATACATGGAGAAATTAGAAATCACTGGTGGAGCAAGAATTGGGTTGGCACATGCAACCTGGCCTTTTGCGAAATTTAAAGTAAGTAAAGACAAACTGGAATTAAACGCTTCAATTGTTGGAAATCTTGTATTCCAACCGAATGATATTATTTCCATTGAGCCATATAGCAAGTTTTCTTTTTTGAGTAAAGGATTAAAAATAAATCACAGAATAACTAATTATGACAGTGAAGTGATTTTCTGGACATTCGAGAACCCTTTGACTGTGATAAATCAAATTAGACAAATAGGTTTTTTTGATAACATAAATAGTTCGGCTAATATCACTGAAACTGCAACCATTCAGCAGCAACAACAAATTGGAGGTTTTCCAATCAAAAAGAATGTGGCCATTGGGTTAGTTGCTTTATGGAATATTTTATTTATAGCTGACTATATTGGTACTGCGACTTCTGAAGAGAACCCTTTACCAGTTGGTATTGGGGCGACAATTGCTGTTGCGGCACTCTTTTTAGGTTCGGTTCTTGCATTAAAGTCAAAGGATTTCAGCAAGCTTATACTAAAAGAAGGGAAAGAGATAGAGGATATAAAAAAGTTCCTTTATTTCTTAATTCTTTTTAGCGGTTGTGTGTTGCTTGTATCTGTGATTTCCAGAATTGTGTAACAAAAACTGTGACTGCCTTTCACACGCCTCGAGTGCTATGTCGCACATCCTGGTTTTGACCAATCATTGACATGATATTTAACGACAAAACGCAATACGGATATTAAATTTATACTTTATGAAAAAGACAGTAGCTATTATTTTTCTATCAGCATTATTGATTTCGTGTGTTTCTACTAAAGACTATGGGAGATTAACGGATAAAATTCAATATATGCAAAAAATTGATTCTTTGAAATCAGAAATTGCACAATTGAAAATGAAGAACGCGACTGATTCTTTAAGGTTGTTGTTAGGATTTTACAAAAGTAAATCAGCCGAACTGAATTTTGAAAAACACAAAACCTTGTTGACCTATCCCGAAAAACCGAAAGTTGAAGGAGAACAAATAAAAACTCCGTATATAAAAGTGTTTGCGGAGCCAAATGTTACGGGAACTTTCAAGGATGAAAGAGATGGTCAAACATACAAATGGGTTAAGATTGGGAATCAAATATGGATGGCTCAGAATATGAATTATGTTACAGAGACTGGTTGTTGGTCGTACAATGATGATGCTTCAAATAGAAACAAATACGGACTACTATACAACTTTTATCAGATTAAATTGGCATGTCCTAAAGGTTGGCATGTACCCACAGAAAAAGAATGGGCGGAACTGGAAGCTACTATAAAATCAGGTACTGCTGATTTGCAGAGTGGAACAGGAAATGGCTATGATGCCAATTGTTTGCTGTATGGAAATGATAGCGGATTTGATATTCTGTTTGCAGGTATTCATCGTCAGGGACATAATTACTCTGATTTAGGACAAAGAGCGTGGTTTTGGACTGCTACAAGGATTGATAACCCTATACATGTTCGAATCGTTGAAAAAACGGCGGGGAGAATCAAACCCAGTGAATTAGGAACTGCTTACAGTCTGAGTTTAAGATGCGTAAAAGATATGTGATATGTGATAGATTTTTTTTTACTCGTAAACATAAAGAGAAGAGACAAAAGAAAGAATCCGTGAGCTTACGGACAAATGCCAATACCCTCGGGCGATAGCGATCAAGCTAAAAAACAGTAACTTTATAACATGAAACGTACTTTACTTTTGATAACGCTAATATGGATTAGCTCATTCGGTTTTTCTCAGACTTATAATCTGAAGATTTCGAGCTATGTAACTTTTCTTGAGAAACAGAATATTTCAGCAAAAGAGTACATTTTTGACTTATTTAAGCAATACGACATTGTCATTCTTTGTGAACGTGACCATGCAGAAACTACTCAATATAAGTTGATACTTGACATCTTGGGCGATAAGCGATTTACTGAAAACATTGATAATGCCTATTTCGAAGTGGGAAATGCAGCATATAATGACACATTGAACCGCTTTCTACAAAACTCGTCATTAAGTTCAAAACAAGTGTCGCAATCTATAATGTCTATGCAGCGAAATATTTTTCCTGTTCTTTGGGAAAAATCAGTTTATTCTTATCTCTTAAACGGAGTTTATAATATCAATAACCAACAACCAAACGAGAAAAAGATTCATATCTATGGATTAGATGAGTCTGTTATGTGGGAGACTGTTACTAAGGAAGATATACATTTGTTGGTTTCACATGCAGCAGAAAGAGATAGTATCTTAGCTGATAACTTTATACACTATTACAAAAATAGTAAAACAAAAAAAGCATTAGTTGTTTTAAATTATAGACATGCATTTCTCCGTGACCTTCCTAAACAGAATGCAGGACGGTTTATTGCAGATAGATTTAAAGGAAAAGTAGCCAATGTATATCTAAATTCTTTTGCGCCATTCAGGTCGAAACAAAATGACTCAAAAACGCCTCAGATTGTAATTGACACACCTCAAAAGGGGAAATGGGAAGCCGCTTTTATACAAGCAAGAAAAGAAGATGTGGGTTTCAATTTAAAAGTAACACCATTTGGAAAAGACTCCTTTGATATAATGCCAGTAGATAATAATTTTTTGTACAGTGACATGTTTACAGGCTTTATTTATTACAACCACTTCAAGAATCTTCATAGAAGTTTGGGAATAAAAAATTATATAGATAAGCAGTTTGCACCGGAATTGTCTCGTCGCATAAAGCTACAACAAGAATATATGAAGATTCTTTTCAGAAAAGAATTGACGCTTGACGACCTATGGAATGTCAATAAGATTCTTAATAGCTCTTATCTGAAAGAGTATCCTGACGTCATTAAGGAAATAGAACAATGGTTGAAAACGAAATAAAAAAGTTTTTGCTGAGTGTAGCCTACTTTTGATTTAGCCTCAGGTTATATATCCCATTTTAGAACAAAAAGAAAGAACATGACCAAAAGACCAATAACAAAGAAATATCTGATTTTGATCTGCCTGATGTTGCTGACCAGCTTTACAGTTGCGCAAACCGGAGTAACTGAACTAACGAAGGAAGAAAAAATAGTTGGGCTTTCTAAAATCTGGAGTGAGGTTAGTTATAATTTTGCAAACTTTGACCTTTCGAAAATTGATTGGGACGAGGCGTATAAAAGCTATATTTCAAAAGTATTGGAAACCAAAACCACGGAGGAGTATTACAATGAATTGAAAAAGATGGTGGCTCTACTCAAAGACAGTCATACCAATGTGTATTACCCTGATCCGAATTATGCAAAACCACCATTGAGGACTAGACTTATAGAGAGTAAACTCATTATTACCCGTGTTAGCAATGATGCTCTGAGGAAACAAAATATAGAAGTAGGCGACGAAATAATAGAAATAAATAAAACAAATGCTCTTGACTATGGTAGAACGAATGTTATGCCTTATCAGGGTTCATCAACACTGCAAGACTTAAATATACGAACTTACACCTACTTTTTGTTCTATGGAAATGCGAATGAAAAAATTGAATTAAAGATTAGAAAAAAGAATAATTTCGTGTTTACAACCTCGATAAGCCGACGACTTAAATCCGATTACGAATACAAAACATATGAACTACGGATAACAAAAGACAAGGTAGCTTATTTAAAAATCAATGATTTTGAAAACAACAATTACAAGGATATTTTCGACAGCTTATATGTAAAACTTCTCCCTTCAAAAGCATTGATTATTGATATTCGGGAAAATGACGGAGGGAATAGTGAGCAAGGATTTTATGTTCTCTCCCACTTAATTGACAAGAATACTTTATCCGCAAAATCAAGAACGAGGCAATCTATTTCGTTGCGGAAAGCCAGAGGTTTGGGTGATAACTGGTTAGAAATAGCCCCTGATACGATATGCCCGATTAGCAAAAAAATAAAATACCTGAAGCCGGTAATAGTGCTCACCGGAGCACAAACACTTTCGGCCGGTGAGGACTTTTTGGTTGCCTTCGATAATTCAAAGCGCGGAATCAAAATTGGTCAAACTACCGGAGGCAGTACCGGACAACCCTTGTTTTTTAATTTACCCGGAGGAGGTAGTTTTAGAGTTTGTACAAAAAGAGATGCTTATCCTGACGGGAAAGAATTTGTTGGGCTAGGCATTTTTCCGGATATCAGAATTCAAGAAACGGTAAAAAGCATTCAGACCAAGCACGATCTTGTTTTAGAAAAAGCAATAGAAATACTAAAGAAAAAATAGAAAGATATATTTATCACTCTCTACGTTTTGAAACAGAAAAAGGACATTTTATAATCTTCGACAAAAAACTATATGGATATAAAACAGAAAACATATAAAAATAAAAAAGATACCAATTTCTTAATCGAAAAAAGTGAATACAATCAAGTTGTTTCAAATCACAGATATTTTTTTAGCCCCAGTTCAATAGAAACACTATTATTGGAAAGAGAGTTAGATAAAAGAAAAATAGAGTATATAAAAAACGATGTCTCAACACGAAGCGCATCGATTGCTTATTCTTTCTTCGAAAAAGATATTGATTCTGTAGATTCAATTTTAAATCAAATTGGAAAAGAGTCAAATGAATACGAAAAAAGGAAAGAGAAAAAAAATAAGAAACAAAAGGTTTCACCTAAGATAAAACAGAAAAGAATTGCAATTGGATTATTATTGGGTCTTCTGATTTTCATTGCAATCTCTCTTATTTTTTGATAGTATATTACAACTGTTTCTATATTTGTAATTTAAAATAACGGAAATGAAATTTATTGAAATCATAAAAGTAACTACTAATGATATTGACCAATTACAAAAAATTGGCAGACAAACTTTTTATGAAACATTTTCGGCTTTCAACTCGGAAGAAAATATGAACAAATATTTGGAAGAAGGCTTTTCTGCTGAAAAATTGTCATCTGAGCTTAACGATAAGAATGCTGAATTTTATTTCGCTACACACGAAGAGAAGATAATTGGCTACCTCAAATTAAACTTCGGAGCATCTCAAACTGAACTTAAAGATGATAAAGCACTTGAAATAGAACGAATCTACGTCATCAACCAATTTCATGGTAAGAAAGCAGGACAAACCTTGTACAACAAAGCAATTGAAATAGCACGGCAGAAAAAAGTTGATTATGTTTGGTTGGGAGTTTGGGAAGAAAATTCAAGAGCAATGAAGTTTTATAAGAAGAACGGCTTCGTTGAGTTCGACAAACATATTTTCAAATTGGGCAATGCTGAGCAAACTGACATAATGATGAAGCTTAAATTGATAAACGACTAAAATAATATAAAATGACTTTTGAAATTTTATCAAAAAAAAGAAATCGATTATTGACCATAATAAGCATTTCACTTTTATTTGTTATGGCGATTTCAGGTTTTGTTGGAACCTTTTTTGATTTAAAAATTTGTATTTATATATTCTTTGCTATTATCATTTACAATATATCACCTTTAGTTTTATTAGGCAATAAGAAAATTGGAAAGCTAACATTAAGTGAAAATGGAATTGATTTTATTACTCAGGAAGGAATAATAGTACAATTAAGGTTAGATGAAATTGAACAATTCAAATTCTATTATTATTATTATGGTTACCAAGGCCAAATTGAAAGCGGCTATAAAAGAATTAGCTGGAATCGAGGGAATAATAAACTCATAATTAAAACAATTTCTGATGAATATGAAATTCCGTTTTTAGGTGATGTAGTTGATAATAAGAAAATGATTATCCGCTATATCAATGTATTAAAAGAGAACAATGTGAAATATCATTTTGAAATAGATGGCAACATATATTCCAACTTAAACTGAGTTCGATAAATGTAACAGACTTTCTTTGTTGAAATAGAACGAATGTGATTATCTTCCGACTCAAGTTTATTTCAGAACCCAAATTGTAACAATTCGAATGCTTTTCAGTCCCGCCAGCAAACAAAACCATTTATCAGTTGTTCTTTTTAATAAAATAGAACATGACTACATTAGAATTAGTAAAAAGTAAACTTGCAAAACCA
>Ga0302161_10000504_pt1 | contig 10459 bp, 7 predicted proteins | sample I_Fen_E2_1_FD_193498 | JGI IMG/M metagenome (GOLD analysis project Ga0302161, IMG submission 193498) | Peat permafrost microbial communities from Stordalen Mire near Abisko, Sweden - I_Fen_E2_1 | ecosystem: Environmental > Terrestrial > Soil > Wetlands > Permafrost | place: Sweden: Abisko...
TACAAGTAGTTTATCTCCATAATCATGACCCATTGTATCATTTATATTTTTAAAATTATCTAAGTCTATAAAGAATACCGCTCCTTTTGCACTTTTACTATAAACCAATTCTAATTGATCATTTAGCTTGTTCATAAATAATGTTCTATTTGGTAATTTAGTAAGAGAATCGTAAAAAGCCATAAATTTTATTCTATCTTCTGAAATTTTTCTATTAGATATATCCGAAATGGAGCCTGCAAGTTTTATGGCTTTATCTTCTGAATCTCTTAAAACCTTACCTCGAGATAATATCCAGACATAAGATCCTTTACTAGTTTTTATTCTATATTCAGAGTTATAGACATCAGTTATTTTGTTAATATGATTTTTATAATCTTCTTTTGCTCTAGCAACATCATCTGGATGAATTAAATTATTTACCAAATTAATTACGTTCCTATTGTTATTCAATTTGTATCCTGTAATGTCAACTAATTTATCAGAAGCAAAAAATTCCCCTGTAACTAAATCCCACTCCCAAATTGAATCATTAGCACACTCTAATGCGAGCCTATACCGTTCATCACTATTTCTTATAGCTTCTTCATTATGAAGCAGTTCTTCATATTGTACTCGAAGTTCTTCTTCGGTTGCTAATAATTCCTCATGTAATGATGATAATTCTTCGTAGCTTGAGTTTAATTTACCAATCATTAAATTAAAAGATTCTCCTAATTCTCCAAATTCATCATTAGTATTAATATTGGCCTTTACTGCAAAATCTCCATTTCCCGCTGCATGCATCAAAGGAGTTAGCTCTGTAATCGGCTTGGTTAACTTTTTAGTGATAATAAGAGTAAGAACGATTACAAATAATAATGATCCAATGGCTATTAAAATTATTAAATACCCAATTTGATTTGCTTTGCTTATAAGTTCACTTTTTTGTATAACTGAAGCCATCTTCCATCCTGTATATTTAGAAGTATAAATATTAACGAGCACAGGTGATCCATTAATGACAGTCTCGAAATTACCATTATTTTCATCTGTAAACTTATTATAATTTTCAAAAGGATGATTTATGCTATCATTTGTTTGAGTAAGTGTATATCCTAACATATTTAATTGCAAAATGTTTTTGAAGTTTAAATCTGCATTTGGATGTGCTAGCATTGTACCATCTTTTAAGTAAAGAAAAACATAACCTGTATCACCAATTTTAATATCCCTTATCATCTCTGATAATTTGTCTAAACTTACATCGATACCTATTACTCCTACTATATCTTCAGATGTATCTTTTATAGTGGATGACGCACTTATGATTACATTATTAGTTTCATTAAATGATTCGTATGGTGCCGAGATTGCTACCACATCTGGATTAGCTAAAGCTTGGGTATACCACGTTTTTATCCTTGGATCAAAATTAGTGGTAGTTACCCCATCTGGCCACTGAATATATCCTCCCCATTTAGTTCCAAAGCATACATGTGAGGTTTCTAGATGATTTGTCCCATAGGCCTTAAAGTTACTATATATAGCACTTTCTATCCCTGGAATTTGTGATGAATATTTTTTATTTGTTTCAATATTCGGCATGTTAGATAAAGCTGATATAGATTGATCAGCTTTTTTTATATCTGCAGAATCTGCTAAAGAACGAGTATCTTCCTTTATTTGTTTCATCATATTAGAAAAATTATTATCTATTTGTTCCATTTGTGCTTGAGTATTTGAAAATAAATCTTTTTTTTGCGAATTATAAATATAATTATAAGTTATTAATGCTATTGGAATAGACGTAAATAATATAATTGCTACAAAATATAAAAATAATTTTAGTCTAAAAGTAAGCTTCACATCTAACTCTCCTTCAATATTCAATTTATAATTTACTTAAATAGTATTCTTGAAAAAATCAACATTGTTATTTATATATTTTACCATTAATGTCACAACTTTTCAACTTTCTTCGACAGTCCATATTTTTTATGCATATTTAATTAAAAACTATATTTCAACATAAAAATAAGAGTTCACTGTGTAAACTCTTATTTTAAGTATAATATTAAACCTACAGCTTCACGTATTTCCTTAATTATTTCTAAATGAATATTAATTTTTTAATATTTTTTATCTTAATCAGTTAGTAAACTAAAATCAATATACGAATAATTACACATATTGCTTTCTATAATTTTTTTATTTAAATTAATCCAACTTTTACATTTATCAAGAATAATAGCATCACTAGTTATAACATTATCTAGTGTCTCTAAAATTGTATCAACATTATTAATATTTTCAACTTGCACATCAAAACTAAACTCATTCAACAATTCTAATATTCGTTCCTTTAATTTTCCAGAATTAGATACTGGAGCATCTAAATAGAAAGTGACTTTTCCCACTTTATTTTTTTCTAATATTTCGCCAATCAATATAATTGCTAATTGCGTTTTATCTATTACGCGATAGGTACCTCTAAGTCCTGCTAAATCTCTAATTGTTCCATCCATACATTTTAATAATAATGAGTTAGATAAAGCAACTTCCAAGCTGATTATAGTATTAAATCCGTCAATATTTACAATACTACCTTCTAAATTATTTTTAACTTCTTTATCCTTTCTAATTATAATACTCCTTTCTGAAGAAATAGCTCTCACCAAAGCTAGCCTTTGCCTTTCAGACAGTAGGTAATGATTACCTACAAATACAGACGCACCTTTTATTTTATATCCATGATTTATAAGATAATATAAATCATGTCCTGCCTTATACAATTTTTCAACTGATTCACTACTAAACTCTTTTTCATCACTAGGTAAATAACCTCTTTTAACAATTTTACTCATAACTTACCATCCCATTATTCTAATTATTATGACATTTGAATTAACCCTTATATTTATTCCACTTCTTCATTAAGAATAGTCATTTCATCATCATTCAACTAATACTTTTCCAAATTAAGTGCTCTACATTTAGAATCAACCCACCCATAAAACATCTCTAATGTTTTATATTTTTTGATTAAAATTCACTTTGCCCGTTATATTACTCTCCTTTATTTCTTAATACTATTCACACCTTTAACATCTATATTTTCTGATGGATTTCCACCAATTATATTTTGTTAGCAATTTATCTGATAGCTAGCATCCGTAACACTCCCACGTATTTGAAACTCCTCTTCCTAAAGTCAGATGAGTAAGCGATTCACACTAAATCGATTTTTAATGAGGTTAACTCATGAATGAGTTAACTAAGTTCAAGAAACCAAATCATAGATTTGGATTTTCACTTATCTGCTTAAGTGGGAGATAACGGCTGCACGCTCCTAGACATTGTGCCCCCTGAGGGTACATTGTGATCCTTGAGGTTACGAGGTACCCCTTGAGGGTATAAGTTCAACTAAGATTCAGATGGGGCTCAAACCCCACCTGAATCAAGTTTCACTTGATATATTCTTTTATTTTTAATTATAAAACAGCAAAAAAATAAGAGCCTAAATCAATTAAAATTAAGCTCCTAACTTTTTATTATATTAATATTTATTCCTATTACATTCTTTTATACTAAAATGCTTTTCTAGTATACAGTACTAAAACTTTTTATTATTTAAAAGTTTTAACATTTTTTTATATGCTTGACCTTGTTTTTCATCGGAAGATAATTTATCTAATAAAGTTTTAGCTTTTTCAATATCATTAATAAAGTAAAGTGTTATAGCTTTATTCCATCTATATGCATTCTTATAGCTATTTCTAAAACTCAATACTAATGCTATGGCTGCAAGTATAAGTCCTGCTATTATAATTGGCTGAATGCTTGATATTACACATAGCCAGCCTCCAAGTATAAAATATCCTGGCAGATTTTTAGGATTCGTATTTATTCCTAAAGACTTTTCTAATTCCTTAACATTCTTCTTTATGCTTGAGTTGCTAGGCTTCTCCATTACACTCTTATCATCATCTGTAATAATTGATTTCTTCATTTTTTCATTTCTCCTTTAAGCTTTTCTGTATGTCCTATTTTAATACTTTTGTTTATAGAAGGCTTATTTGTCCCTATGTTCATAACCAAAATCCCCTCTTAAATATCTAGTTAATGTTATGTTTAACGTAAATTATAGTTTTAATTGTGATAATTATAACATAATTATCACAACTTCACACATATCTCGTATAGCTCACTCTAAATATTCTCCTTATCAAACTCATCATGAATATCTCCTACAAGCTCTTCTATTATATCTTCCAATGTAAGTAATCCACTAGTTCCACCATACTCATCAACTACAATTGCAAATTGTTCTCTTTTGTCTTTAAGTTGCTTAAATATATTTCTTATATGCATTGTTTCAGTGAAACTACTTACGTCTCTTATTCAAGACTTTAAATCTAGTTTGTTATCAGAAACTACATCTCTGTAAATATCTCTAACATGAATAAAACCAACAATATTATCCTTTTCTTTATCTATTATAGGATATCTAGTATATCCATTAATTGTTATTATAATTAATTTATCAAATGTTTATGTAAAAAATTCTTGGTTGCACTTAATAAGTTCTTGATTGTGCTTCGTGCTTCTTTTATCTGTGAAAAGATCTTGATTGCACTTCGTGCTTTTTTAATATGTGTATATTTTAACACAAAAATAAGAGTTTACCTTACATAAACTCTTATTGGTCACATTCAAAAGAATAAAAAGTCAGTATGCTAGTTCATTTTATTTCATATGTCTTAAATAAATTAAAAATAAACCAACTCTTCTTCAATTTTATCTATTGATTTATATTTTTTAACAGTTATAAATGGAATTTCTCTTTGTTCTTGCTCTATAAACTTGTTATGAATTACGCCTTCAATTTCAATCCACACTTTCCCATCAATTTTAATAGGTTCTTTACTCTGACATAAAAGTCCTAAGAAAGAAATATCATCTTCACAACAAGTCATAGCATTTCTACCAAAAGCAAAAATATTTTTAGGATATTTAGGATTTGTGTTTGCAACGCCTTTCATTTTTATACTTTTACCTTCATATTTTTCTGGTGATTCTGTTACGTCTAAATACCACACACCAAAATCATAATCTTCAAATTCAATTACGTCAGCATTTATATTAAAAGGTAATTCTAATGGCGTATCATCAATCTCACCATTTTCTAATTCAAATATCAGGCTTGCGCTTGCATTAATTGCTTTAACACTATTTCTATATTTCAATTTATTTGTCTTTTCACTGCAACGATTAAATATAATTAAATCAGAATCCTTAAATTGTTCTATTAATAAAGACTTCATATTATTCATATAACCCTCAAAAGTAGAAGCATCAATAGGTGTTATAACTTGAGCAATTTCCCAGCCCTCTGGGAATTCCATTTTATCTACAATATCATATTCCCACATACCATTATATTCTATTATTACTTTTGTTGGCTTATGTTCTTTCTTACATTCTATTAGAAATGAATCTGTAAACTCTTCTTTATGCTTACAATGTACTATTGTTACACTATTTTCTTTCAAAAAGTTTTCTTCAAATTCTTCTATACCATTTTCACAAACAATTAAAGTAATATTTTCCCCTTCAGCAAATTCCGAATCATTAAATATTTCTTTAACGAAAGTAGATTTACCACCCTCCAAAAATCCAGTAACCAAAAAAATAGGTACATGTGTCATGATTTCATTCCTTCTTTCTTTTATATCTCATGTACAAGGTATTATATGCCCCTTGTCATAGCATATTGTTTATTTAACTGTATCTAATCCGTTAATAGTCTTGTTTATAATTCCTCATAAACAAGCCAACTCATATTGCGCAGCAAAAAATACCGCAAATACATTTTATTGAATAATACGGTATTTGAATTTAGTATTTTCTTATTTTCAAATTAATCAAAAGTTGTGTTTACTATAAATTTATCACCATTGATACTTATAGTAAGTGTTAGGGTTCTGAGATCACCATGAATTAAATTATCATATACTACTATTTCCTCTTTCTTATTATCTTTATAATAAAATAATATAAGATTTGTTGGTTTCGTCAAATGATTTACAATTAAACTTTTAATTTGCTGTCCATCTTTAGAAATTCCAGATATTTTTAATATTGGTTTTCCTAAACTTCCATAAGTTAAATATATATCTTTTAAATCTTCACCAGTCTTATTTTTAATGATAACATTTTGTAAACCCCATCTTCCATCTCCATAAACATCTGATTCCACATTATCATTCCTTTATATTATATATTTTTTATAAAATTTAATTCATTCTATAGAACTCTTGTAATTTAGTTATAATAAACTATATTTTATTATAACATATTTTACCAATACCACATTATTTAATTTTTAAAGAACACTATCTATTAACTAATTTACAAAATGTGTACTTTACAATCTTTCATATACCTTTCCTCTATATACCCAGTTAGAAACTGGAACAAATGCATGTTCCTTATTTCGGTGAGTTATATTCATAAGTATATTTTTCACTGTGGGTATCTATATGTGGAACAATTCCTGTATTTTAGTTTTATTCAGGTTTGCACCTATAACACATAATCTTCCCGTATAATCTGGTACACCAACACGGATTTCATATTCTCCTGGTACTAAATCAAAATTAATCCATCCACCTTCTGTGCAAGGTATTATACCTTTTGCACGTAAGATTATTCCATACTCTGAAGATTCAGCTAAAATTTTTAATATATCATTTATTTCTACTTTAGAATACTTTTTAGGTGTTTCGGTGCCCCAACTTGCAAATACTTCATCTGCATGGTGATGTTCATGATTGTGGTCGTGTCCGCAAGAGCACTCTTCATCATGATGATGTTCATGCCCACCGCAACATTCATCGGTGTGATGATGTTGTTCATGATCATGTCCACAGCAACATTCATGGTCATGATGGTAATGCTCATGATTGTGCTCACAGCACTCTTCATCATGATTATGGTGTTTCTTTTCTTCAAATAAAAGCTCTTTTTCAAGTGAATTTTCCTTTTCCATTGCTAAAAGAATTTGTTTACCATTAATCTCATCCCAATTTGTAGTGATAATATTAGCTTTGCTGTTATGTTCTTTTATTTGTGCAACACATAATTCTAATTTTTCCTCTGAAAGTTTTTGTGAACGACTTAAAATAATAGTATTTGCACTTTCAATTTGGTTATTAAAAAATTCTCCAAAGTTCTCCATATACATTTTGCATTTCATGGCATCAACAACTGCAACAAAACTGTTAAGTTTAATATCAACCTCATGCTCAATCTCTTTTACAGCTTTAATTACATCAGATAATTTTCCTACTCCTGATGGCTCTATTATTATACGTTCTGGTGAATACTTAGATAATGCTTCTTTAAGAGCATTCCCAAAATCGCCAACTAAAGAACAGCAAATACAACCTGAATTCATCTCAGTAATTTCAACCCCTGAATTGTTTAAAAAGCCTCCATCAATTCCTATTTCACCAAATTCATTTTCAATTAACATAAGCTTTTCACCATCAAAAGCTTCTTCTATTAACTTCTTAATTAAAGTAGTTTTCCCTGCTCCAAGAAATCCTGATATAATATCTATTTTTGTCATTTTATATCTTTAGTAAGAGTTTGTATTTTTAATACATAACCCTTCTAAATACTCACTTCCTTTCTAAATATAATAATTATCACCTAATTCAAATATGTAAATTATGAAAGATGCTATTAAGAAACATCTTTTATATTATAATTATTTGTCTTTATGTTTTTTATTTTTTATATTATTCTTAAAATTACTAACTGTCAATAAATAATAAATACCCAGCTTCTAAGTTGTACTTATACTTTGTATTATATAGATAGACAGGTGCAAAGTTTTACTTATTAATCTTAATAAAACTATATATCACCTAAGAATTTTTAATGTATAATTGTAATTTATACGTTGGTTATCTATAATAACATTTACTATACTTATACATATATCACAAACTAGAAATAAGGGGGCCATACCCATAAGTACAGTTTTCACCGTGGATATCTATATTAGAATTCAGTGGTTATTTCTACTATGTTCACATTTTTGTCTTCATTATCTAATACTTTATACTGTATTTCAACTTCAAATTTATCTGAAAAACTTACATCCATATATTCGTATTCTTCTTTTTTATTGCCTTTATCATTTATTAATCCCATGCTTAAAGCTATTGGATCTTTTGTAAAGTGTAATTCATATAAGCATTCTTCAACATGAAGTAATTCTTCTATCGTAAAATTCACAACATGATTTAAGTCCTTAAATTCAAATGTAAATTTATCAAAGAATTTGCTCCATCTTTCAAAAATTTCATTTCTTTTCTCTTCTTCTTTTTTATGAACTTCTTCTTTTTTTTCATTATAAGCCTTTAATAAATCATTAGCTTCTATTTTGAATTGTTGAAATTCACTACTAATATCTTTTATAGTTTTTTCATTGCTTGCTATTTCTAGGGTAGCGTCTTTTATTAGTTCATTTTTATATGTAATATCCATATTAATATCAGAAATCTTATTATTAATATCGATTGAATCAAATTTTACTTTTTTAAATTCCTCCATTAGTGACTCTAATTCTTGTAATGTTGCATTTTCTATTTGTTCTTTAAGTTCTTTTAATTTATCTTCCTGAGATTTTTTCACTTCTTCTAACTTACCATTCATTTTTTCTACATTTATTATGTTTTCTTCAGCTTGACTTTTATTTTTAATTGCATTATTTAACAAACGATTTTTTTCTTGTAAACTATTTTCTATAGATTCTATTTTTTCTTTGCATAATTTGATTTTATTTTTTAATTTCAATAATATTTCTTGTGATTCTTTTAAATCTTCCTCTTTCTTTATTATTTCAACGTCCTTTTTATTTTCCATAAAACTTGGAAGTATTTCTTCCTTTGGTGTAAAACTACCTCCATAAGCTTTTACTGATAACCATATAAGCCTTGCAAAAAGTTGTCTATTCACCTTTTTCCAAGCATTTAATAATGATAATTTTTCAACGTCTACTGACTGTTCAAAGTTTTTCCTTTGTTCTTCATCCATATTTAATAAAATATCTTCTATACTTTCAGTTGTCTCTTTTAATTCAATCAATTGATGCTCATTTAAATATTCTTTAGCTTTCCCCTTAAGTTTTTCACAGTATTTCAAATATATATTATCAGCTTTCTGCCCTGGTGTTAAATTTTTATAGATTTTATATAATTTAGCTACTTCTTCTATTATTTTCACTGATATTTCATCTTCTGTTGGATCTTCTATATCATTATTAAATCTCTCCATAAGAACATTTAATAATTTTTCATCTAACTCTGGTCTTGTACAATTTTTTAATTCATCTTTCTTTTCATCAATCAAAGTCCATATTTCTTTTACTTCGGGTTCTTCGATTATATGATTTTTTCCAAGTTTGCTTCCAAAAAAATTAATTATACTTATAGTCTTTTTCTTGGCTTTTTGTGCGATTGGTTTTGATATATTAGTCATGTTCATAGTTTCTAATAATGCAATTTGTTGAATTAAATCTTCATCAGAAATTTTTTTTAGTCCGTCAAAAATATTAGGCATATCTATCTCCTTTTATATATTAATTATACTTTTGGAAAAATTACTATATTTTATCTTTATACATTTTAACATAAATTTAAGCAGTTTTTAAATTTTTAACCAAAATCAAATCTAAAGATGATTTTATGTGAGTATATCTCTTCTTTAAGCATTATTAAAAATATAAAAAACTTGAACTGCTTCATCTATATTAATTTTGGCAACAGTATCTTTAACCACGATAACATTATCGTGGTTAAAGATACAGTGGACTTGTATATTAAAATATTAATTAAAGCATAAAATAATATGAATTCAAAAGATATTGCTCTTCATATTTAACAGCCATTTTCCATAAACTATTCTTAATCTTACTAATAGCTGCCTTTCCATTTTTGTATTCATCAATAATTTTCATAAAACTCATCTTTTCCTTATCTGAAGCAATTTTTTTAAAACAACCCCAAATATGTAGTGCAGCATTAATTGCATTACCTATTGTAATCTCCTCATCCATTGCGTTTTCTATCAATTTGTAAAATTCCATAACTGGATAGTTATTTTTATCTTTAAGCAAATTTCGTATTTCTACATAATCATTAGGTGAACTTTCTAAAACTTTGTATTTATACTTACTCCATTCAAGTTCAAGTGCTTTAATGTCTTTATATGTAGATGTACAATTAATACATTTTACTGCCGAAAGATTTTTATCTTTAACCTCAAGCATTATATCAATATCATTTCGTCCCAAACATTCATAAAAATTTATAAATTGATTACTTTTTATACTATTTGAATGTGATCCAGTTTTCTTTAAAATATTTTGCTCTGAATAATGGATTTTTTGATTACAATCCTTTGG
>Ga0302161_10000508_pt1 | contig 10425 bp, 5 predicted proteins | sample I_Fen_E2_1_FD_193498 | JGI IMG/M metagenome (GOLD analysis project Ga0302161, IMG submission 193498) | Peat permafrost microbial communities from Stordalen Mire near Abisko, Sweden - I_Fen_E2_1 | ecosystem: Environmental > Terrestrial > Soil > Wetlands > Permafrost | place: Sweden: Abisko...
TTTATGGCATATCAAGAAGAACTCATAAAGAGTGCACGTAGACCCAATAAACTAACAGAGCTATGGAATATAGCCAAGCGTAAGCGTAAGGACTTTATCAAGTATCTACAGGGGCAGGATAATTGGAGCAAGCAAAAGCTCAAGCAGATAGACGGTATATTAAAGCAAGACCTACCAAACGCTGAGAAGGTAGCAGAGAAGTATGCAGTAAGAGCGGCATTTATAGCTAAGATAAGAAATAAGCAAGATACAGAGGCACTGAAAGCTACAGGCGCTTATGTGGACCGCTTTCCTACCACTATAAAAGCAGCTAGGCATGAGGGTGTAGTGTTAACAGCAGCTAAAGACCCTGCAATAGAAGTTCTAGCTAATTTAAGTCCTACAGTTACAGAGGCTGAGTTAGACGAAGCACTAAGAGCAGCTAGAGCTAAGCGTAATCTAGCTATGCATAATTATGAGATATTACCTCTACAGCCTCAGGAAATAAGAACTGTAGAGAATGCAGAAATAAGGACCGCAGATAAGATAGCAGAGGTAGCAGAAAAGCACAGAGCAGGTATAAAGCAAGTAGTACTACAAGCTATCAATGGTCGTTGGTCCGCTGCTAAATTAGCCCAAATGTTATTCGACAAGTTCGGCGAGCAAAACAGGGACTGGAGGCGTGTAGCTATCACAGAGCTTGCAATGGCCTCTAGTGACGCATTCTTAGCAGGATGTGAAGAAGGGGACCAAGTAACAGTGAATACTGTAGAGGGCTCATGTAGATACTGTAAGCAATATCTAGAAGGTAGAACCTTTACAGTAACTCACAAGGCAGAGCTAATGGGAACTAATTACAGTGACGAAATGAACTATGTTTGGGTGGGTAAGACTAACTATGGCAGGCGTGTAGCAACTTATATACCTTGTATTCCGCTGCATCCTAATTGTAGACATATGTGGCATAAACTATCAAGATTCTACAGCATGGTAGATGGTAAGCCAACACTGAGATCACTTAAAGACTTGATCAATGAAGAACGTATCAGAAGGGGAATTGGAATTGATGAAAATTTGAAATAAAAAAGGGGCCTGCTATTTGTTAGCAGACTCTAGTAATAATTTTATTGCTCTATCTAATAATTTAGACAGAGGTATATCAGTTTCTTTTGAGTAGTCTTTAAGCTCCGTCCATATAGCTGTATTGACTGAGTTAGCTATCGGTGTTCTTGTTTTTAAATCTTTATTTGCCACTATAATCACCTCAAAAATATTATACTACAGCTAGATAATACTTGCAAGTCCTAGGACATTGGAATATAATAGTGGTAGAGGTGATTTTATGGAAATGAAAATTTGCAGTAAGTGTGGGGCTGAGCTACCTGCAACTAAAGAGTATTTCCATATTAGGAAAGATGCTAAGGATGGCCTTAGAAACGAATGTAGGGAATGCAGAATTAAAAGAGAGCGGCAGCGCTGGGAAAAGAATAGAGTGGCTATAAGTAAAAGGCAAAAAGCCTATTGCTTGGAACATAAAGAAACTATTGCTGCAAGGGCAAAGCAGTACTACGATATAAATAAGCTAAGTATACAGGCACAAAAGAAGCAATATAATAGCAAAAACAAGGAGCACAAGGCTACATGGAGCACCCAGTATCGTAAGGAACATAAGGTGGCCATAGCTGAGCAAGCAAAACAGTACTATGAAACACATAGGAAAAGCATCCTTGAACAGAAGAAACTGTACCAGGCAGAACATGCTAAAGATATTAGTGTACGTAGAAAACGCTACTATGAAGAAAATAGGCCAGCTATATCTGAGCGCAGCAAGCAGTGGGCACGTAATAATAAAACTAAACGTGTTATCATACGTCAGCGTAGAAAGGCTAGAGAATATGCGTTGCCTGCAACGTTAACAGCTGAACAGTGGGCGCAAACTAAAGAATACTTTAATAACAGGTGTGCTTACTGTGGCCGCAAACTTGAGTTAACACAGGAGCACATTATACCAGTAGCCAAGGGAGGCCATTACAGCCGAGAGAATATTATACCAGCATGTAAGACATGCAACAGCAGCAAGCGAGCTAAGGACTTTATGCAGTGGTACCCTACTTATAAATACTACTCAGAGGAGCGAGCAGACGCTATTATAAATTATATGAACTCTATATAACAGAGGAGGTTACAGCATGCTATATGACGCAGACAAACTAGAAATTATAAGCAAATCAGTGCTCTATGATTACTTAGACCCAGCAGCATTTCCAATGGAGGCTTCACAGATGCTATTTAGAGGTATAGGTGCTAATGAGCTAGCATTTATAAAGGAGCACGGATATATAGCTTCTAAAGGAAAGGGAAATGATTCAGACCAACAGCAGGCGGTAACCTGCTTTTCCCAGTTATTTAGTCAGGCAGAGGGTTATGCTATCAGCAATTATACATTGTATGGTGAGAAACAAGCTTACGTGCTTGTAGTGACACCACCAATAAACGCTGTAGAAAATGAGCTAGGAGAGACAGAGGTACCAGGCACAGTGCCTGAAAGTGCTATAGTAGCCATAATACCAATAGAGCAGCTACAGAAGTCAATCACAAGAGCAGAGGCTAAGAAGGTGCACAAAGACCTACCGCCTGGAGGTGAGTGGAAGACAGTCAGAGGAAGACATATATATGTACTCAATGGTAAAATACTGGCAGGCAGCTTAGAGGGTGCTAGTGGTAATGCTAAAAAAGCCACACGAGCACAGCTAAGCGAACATCAAGTTGAACTAGATAAAGAAGTTAAGAAGAAAAAAACTACAGCTAAAACCTCTACAGTGGCTAAGAAGCCAGTAGCTAAGACAAAGAAGACCACGGAGGTTAAGCCTGCCCCTAAAAAGACTATAAAGCCTGTAACAGATAAAAAAGCAGCTGCAGCAAAGACTACAGCTAAGGCACGTAAAGATATAGATGCTATAGCTAACAGCAGACCAAAAGAAAAGAAAAAGGCTGAAGTGCTACCAAAGGATAATAAAAAGAATGTAGAGGCAGTACTAGCAGGTGCCAACAATAAAGGTACTAAGCTAAAAGCTAAGACAAATACTAAAGCGGAGCTAGACAAACTAATAGCAGCCAGTGATAAAAAGAAGAGACAACCTAAACCACCTACGGTCAAAGACTTAGATGAAATGTTTGGTGCCTCTACACCTAAAGCTAAGCCAGAGGCTAAAAAACCTATTAATAGCAGGTTTAAAAAGGTGCAGGATGCAGGTACTTCTACAGGCGAAAAAATACCATCTAAAGCGGCCAATACAACGGGTAGTAAGAAAACCAAGGTAGCTGACATAAGGTCTGAGAAGCAGGTTAATCATGATGTAGCCTACGATACAGGGGTTAAGATAGGTGGTGCTAGGAAGGATATGGCAGAGCTTAGGAAAGCCACTGATAAGCTGATGAGCGACAGCACAGGACAATCCCTCGATGCACTGGAGAACATGGCGCCTGAAGTAGCACAGCGCTACTGTATCAAGAAAAATTTAATAAATCCAGTGGATTTTGAGGCAGACTACAAGAACGGCATGGATATAAAAACAGCTATGTGTAAACAGCTTATCTATGACCGCATAGCACCGAAGCCACCAGGAGATACAGCAGAAGATAGGCAATTATACCTAAATGCAATAAGAAGCCTACAGAGGACACTAGAGCCTATTAAATCGTGGGATGATTTTAGAAATGCAGTAAGTGACTTAGGTAATCAAATGAAGAGGGAAACACCAGCATTTTTAAAGAATCAACAAGACTATTTAGACTATGCTAAAAGGGAAGCAGCCAAAGAGCCTAGTGCCTCAGACTTGATGGAGCGTGATTATAAGGCTGATAAGTGGAACCACATAACACCCGAAGAGTGGAAAGCTAAGAAGCTAGCCCGTATAAAGGAAGTTGAGAACTCTATAAAGCAGCATCATGAAGCAGCTGCTAAGCCTTATGCGCCTCTGGGTGATAAGCTAACTAACTTCTTTACTAACTATGAAAGCCGTAACAGAACCTATGACACTATGAATAAGAAGAAGCTAGACTGGGGTAACTACTTTGCTCAAGCTAAGGCAGAGGCCGACAAGCCTAAGGAAAAGAAAGTGCCTAATAACACAGTCAGGTGGGAGCGTGTAATGCCTAGAAAGATACAGAGGTCAGGTGGTAGACCTACACCAGTTAAGAAGCCTGAAGACATGGTAAAGACCTTTAAGTTTAAAGGTGTTGAGTTTGGGAACTATGTAGATGACAAAAGTGGTAACTTCCACTTAATAAAGTGTGCAGAGGCCTTCCAGGACTTAGCTGATATATTAGGTATGAAGGACAAAGACGTATCGTTAAATGGTAGTTTATCAATGGCATTCGGAGCCCGTGGTAAAGGTGCAGCATTAGCTCACTACGAACCAGTGGCAAAGGCTATCAATATTACTAAGAATGGTGGCGCTGGAACACTAGCTCATGAGTGGGGTCATGCACTTGATAATCTTATGTATCAAGCAAGTGCTGGGCATAGTTCACTTAACTACGCTTCAGAGGGTATGCAGGACCAAGGGTCTCCAGCAGTTAAAGCAGCCTATAAGGACGTTATGCACGCTATAATGTTTGGTAATGGTAACGGTAAAGACACCGTGGAGAATAAGCATAAGACGTACTATAGCTTCCACCCTAGCTTTAAGAAGGCCGTAGAAGAGTTTGGTCTAGGTGGCGCTATAAAGAAAGCTACAGATATGATTAATGAGAAGGCTACTCATAACAACGAATACTATGAGAAGCTCAGAGGCAGATACGATGATAAAACTATAGATAAAAAGATACTAAGCAATGAGCGTAAAAGAAAGATGGATATAAATGACATGGTTCAAGAAATGGCCTACCACCACGAGAAGCGTACAGGAGAGAAGTTAGATAACATACCAGTATACTCAGGTCACTCTCAGTACTATGTGGACTCTAGTAAGCAAGGTGGAAAAGATAACAAGTACTGGACCAGCAACTGTGAAATGTTTGCCAGAGCCTTTGAGAACTATGTTGAAGGTAAAATGAAGACAGGGCCTATTAAAAATGATTACCTAGTACACTATACCTACGAGAAAGGTTTTGCTACGTGTCCAGCACCTTACCCACAAGATGAAGAGAGAACAGCTATTCATGCACAATTTGACAAGCTAATGGGAGCTATAAGAAGCTCAGGGGCTATACAAAAGGCGCTAGCTATAGAAGCACTAGAAAAATCTATGGGTATTAATATAGCCGAGCATATAGACCAGTCTAACCGCAATGCCTACAATGTGCCCAACACTGAGGGTGTGCTATGGATACCAGTAAATAGATTAAGCTGCCCCTACCAAACAGAGGCTGCATTGAACTTTGACAAGATACAAGAGAACGTAGAGCATATGAAAGCAGGTGAGAACCTGGAGCCCGTAGTAATTGGCTACGATTATGATGTGCATGATGGTCACCACAGGATAGAGGCTAGCAAGATAATGAAGTACACCCACATACCCTGCATAGTAGGTGGTTCAAATGACCTACAGGTGCAAAGAGCTGATGAAATGTATAGAGAGATATGGAAGTCTGTCAATAAAGAGTTACCACCTGGTGGCCGCTGGGTCACTGTAAGAGGTAGACACACATATATTAAAGATGGTAAGGTACTAGCAGGCGCTATATCTAGCGTACACTTATCTAAAAGACCTTTGTATAGTAATAGTAAGAGGGGTAAGCAGGACAGTGACACCAGCCCCCAAAACAAAAAGGATGTGTCAAATATGAAAAAGAAAGAGGGAATTTCTAACAGTGGAAGAGAAGAAAGTAAAACAAGAGCTATCGGAGGAGACGCTAGCAAGGCTAGACAAAATGAAGCAGGACGTAATAGCGGAAATGATAGCAAGAGGATGGAGCAAGGAGCAAGCGGAGGAGCAAGCGGAAGCACTCATGTAAAATACCATGAAGTAGCGCCTAGGGAATTTCACAGTGCTATAGCAGCTGCAAAAGCTAACAATAGCCACGGAGCCTTTGTAGACCTACACGACCTGGACGACTATAACGGTGACAAGCTGCTAATGTCACCAAACGGCGGTGCAGGTGTAGCAGTAACACCTGATGGCAATATAATATCAGTGTTCAAGGACCCAGCTAGTAAAGAAAAGGGAGCTATGCATAGTATCCTAATGAATGCACTAGAACACGGAGGTAAGAAGTTAGATTGTTTTGATGGAGCGCTACCTACGATGTATGCTAAGTATGGAATGACACCAGTAGCTAAGTGCAAGTTTAGCAGAGAGTATGCACCTGAAGGTTGGAACTTTGAAAGGGATGGAGAACCAGATGTCATCTTTATGGTCCACAACGGAGACTCAATGGATAGGGTAAAAGATAACTTTGGAAAATACCCAGCAGCGGACCTGAGTAAGGCGCCCTATGTAGACGAATACGATGAAGGCCTAGCTATGCAGGATAAGTATCTAAAATAAAAGAAAGCCAGTGAGTTATTAGCTCGCTGGCTTTTTTGTTGTCCTCACAGGCTCATTAATATAGAAAAGGCGTAGAGCAGATTTAGCATGCCTAGAATTAGGCCAGTAATGGCAAGCCCCTTTTTTGTATGGCGTTGGCCTATAGCAATGGAAGAAAATGTAATTGCTAATATTGCTACTATACCAAAAAAATTTAAAAAGCATGAGACAAGTCCTAATACAAACCCTGCAACAGCTGTTCCACTTGTAGATACATTTCTATGTTGTTCACTCAAATTAATCACTCCTTTTTTATCAATATACTATTTAATACCTAAAAGTATACCTAATTTTTCTAGCTAATGTAAATAAATGTGAATATCTGATAGAATGGGTTATAGATGGAAAGTCTTTAACGAAATTTATATAGGAAAGAAGGATGATAAAATGAGCTATATTAAGGGCATTGACATTTCAAACAACAACGGAAGCATTGACTTCAAGGCAGTAGCAGTAGATGGCGTAGGTATTGTATACCTAAAAGCCTCTGAGGGTACTACCATGCAGGACTCTACCCTAGCTAGCTTCTATACAGAGGCTAAGGCACAAGGATTAAAGGTGGGGGCGTATCACTTTTTAGTTGGCACAAGTGAACCAGAGACACAAGCTGCAAACTTCTATGCACAGATAAAAGACTATGACTGGGACTGTGTACCAATGATGGATGTAGAGACTAACTTCACAGGTTTAGCTGACTATGTTATAAGGTTTATTGCTGCATTTAATGCACTAAGTCCACTTACACTAGGTATCTATAGCTACACTAGCTTTATAGAATACTTAGCAGACGCAGAGGCCACTATAAAAGATATGCCTTTCTGGGAAGCTAACTACGACAACGACCCTTGGAACCTACCTACTAACACTATCTTTACTAACAGAGTAGGCCACCAATACACTGAGACAGGCTCTATTAGCGGTGTAAGTGAGGGCTGTGATGTAGACTCTTTCACAGAGGGTATATACTCAGATGCTACTACAAGCACTGCAGGAGCATGGACTGAGACAAATAACAAATGGTGGTATAAACATACAGATGGCACTTACTCTAAGTCAGCCTGGGAAAAGATTGATGGTAAGTGGTACTACTTTGACTCAGAGGGCTATATGGCCTATGACTGGAAAGAAGATGGTAATAACTGGTATCTATTAGGCCACGCAGACGATGGAGCTATGAAAACAGGTTGGAATAAAACAGGGGGCAAATGGTACTACTTTGACCTAACTACTGGGGCTATGCAAACTGGCTGGCTAAAGATAGATGGCGAGTGGTACTACTTAGGTACAGATGGAGCTATGAAGACTGGGTGGATAAGTGACGGTGGTAAAGACTATTGCTGCTACTCATATGGTGCTATGATAAGCAATTGTGACCTATATGGTTATAGATTCGATACTAACGGGGTAGCTACTAAAATAAGCTAGTTCTAGTGTAAATATCTGTTAATATCTGATAGAATGTGGTGTAAAGACATAAATATTTACACCACATTTTTTAATAAAGGGGGTACACAAATTATGGATACAACAGAACCTATATTATATATAGACTTACAGAAGAGTGTAAGCTGGAAAGAAGAACTCCATAAGCGTACAGCTAATGGCCGTTTCACTACAGTTCGTACAGGGTCTAAGATTGTTACATCCACTGGTAAAACAGGCGTCGTAACAAAAGTAGGCGATGAGCACTACCACTATAGGGATGACTCAACAGGTAAGCTAGGTAAAGTCGCTAAAAACAACGCTATACATCATGCAGACCACGCTAAGGCTATGGAAGCTCAAAAGAAGGCAAAGAGAAAAAAGGCTGCAGCAGCTAAAGGAACAGCCACAAAAGTTACCAATAAAGCTAATGGCCATGGTAAGGCAAAAGAGCTACCAATACCAAAGACTAAAGCTGCAGAGGCTAAGAGCACAAAGAAAACCTCTACAGCAGCAAAGAAGGCTACAGTGGCAGCCCCTACTACAAAGGTGACAAAGACTAAGCCTACAGAGGCTAAAGTTACAAAGACAGCTGCAAAAGCTAAGCCAGCCACAACTAAAGCGGCTACAAAGAAAGCTACAGTAACACCAGCTGCACCACTAGTAATTACACCAAAGGGCACAGCTAAAGCTAAGTCTAAGAAAGTGAAGAAGGTTATACCTCCAGCACCGAAGCCAACTGACAGCGTATTTGATGCGTCACCCAACTCAAGAGGCAACGTAGCTGCAAAGGTTAAGACTACACCTATTAAGAATGCAGGCAAAAAAGCAGTAGACCCTATGGATGATAAGCAAAATCAAGAATTAAAGAAATATGAGAATATGGAAAATGATAGGGATACAACTCAAGATATAGACAATATGTGGAACAGCAAGCCAGTGCAAAGACTAATGAACCGTGCCCCTGAAAAGCGCTCAGAGGACGATATTAGAGCACTAGCAGGTGATATAACAACAAAGAACGATAAGCTAGCTAGACACGCAACGCTTCAAATGGGTAAGGCCAGAGGCTTAAACCTACTAATGCAACAAAATAGAATAGGTGATGTAGGCCAAAGTGGTAATGGTGAGGTAATCAATCAAGAGACAGGTTACTACGGAGACCTATTACAAGCAGCTAGAACTTCCATGTATGAAACTCTGTACAAGATTATGAAGGGCAGCCAAAACCCTAAAGCAGGTGCAAGTATAGGAGCGCATGTAGTAAACAGGATGAAGCAACAATTACACGGTGACATATATGACCTTATGCATGATGTACCAGCACCGCATGAGATACGTACTGCTATAGCTGATATGGAAAGTGGTAGAAAAACATTGCAGCAAACACTGGGACGTAATCCTGAGGACAAGGAACTAGCAGAGCATCTTCAAGCAACTTCTAAGCGTTTCAAAGAAGCACCTATAATGGACCACCCAACATATGATGAAAAGACTAATCAATGGGTAGGTTTTAAGAACCGTATTGCAGACCCAGTGGAGAGGCTAAGAGCTTTAAGCACTTATGCAGCTCAACAAAAGGCTACATCTATGGACAAAAACATGGCCTCTGAGGGTGAAAACGAGGTAAATGTAGGCACTAACCTTAAAGACGAAAACCTAACACCTGATGAAGCCTATGAGAGAAAAGAGAGACAAAAGGAACTAGAGACTGATATACCAGCAGCCCTAGACCAACTAGGCCTAAATGAAAAAGAAAAGATGGTATTTATGACTATGTTCGGAAGCCCTTCAGCTAAGATTAAACGTGGCAATCTTACAATGGACGAGACTGCAGAGATTATTAATAATGAAGGTGGCTATGACGGTGGCCAAAAAGCTAATAAACAGTGGGTAAATAAATACTATAGGTCAGCTATGGAAAAAATCATAGCAGCTAGAAAGAGCAATCATCCAGCATTACAAGAACTACAAAGTAAGTTTATGAAGTCTTTATTCTTTGACTTAGTGTTTAAAGCTCTATATGAATATGACCTTATTAAGTCTATGCATAGCTGGGGTATAGGTATAGAGACACTACACCAGGAATATACTAGAACAGCTGGAGCAGCTAACCTTTTATCACTAAGGAAGTCATTAGCACCATATGAATATATAGGCTCAGTAGTAACTACAGAGGACGGGGGTATACACGCTAGAATTGTAGAGTTCGCAGTACCAGATGATACAGCACTTTACAAGTCATTTTCAGCGTCAATGGACCAATTAAAAAAATCCATGTTCCCCCACGTAGGAAAATCTAACCATGAAATAAATAAAAAAGCTGCAGACTATGTAAAAGCAAATAAAGCTAAGTATAGCTCAGCCTCTGACGCACAACATGCAGCAGCAAAAGCTAAGAAGGGTGACCTTACTTGGTCAGAGAAATTACTGCTAGACAATCCTGGCAGTGCTTGGCTTAGCTGGGGTGGTAAACGTATCCTTATTGCCGTGG
>Ga0302161_10000510_pt1 | contig 10424 bp, 8 predicted proteins | sample I_Fen_E2_1_FD_193498 | JGI IMG/M metagenome (GOLD analysis project Ga0302161, IMG submission 193498) | Peat permafrost microbial communities from Stordalen Mire near Abisko, Sweden - I_Fen_E2_1 | ecosystem: Environmental > Terrestrial > Soil > Wetlands > Permafrost | place: Sweden: Abisko...
ATATCATTATCTAATTTATTTATTGTTTTTTCTAAGCCTTCAAATCTCATTTATGGTTCTCACTTTACATATTTATTTAGTCATTAATTACTTAATGAAGATTAGTTTATTATAGCACTATTTTGACTATACTGCTATAAATGTATCAAAAACATCATGTAAAATTTATATGATGTTTAAAAATACTACTTTTTGAATATTATTCGTATTTTATGACAATCATACATAACAAAAACATAATTGAAAGGAAAAAAAAATGAAAAATAAATTACTAATATCATTACTTATTATAGTTACATCATATTTAACATACTCTCTATTTTTCAACATACCAGAAATAAATGATAATTCATCTAAAAATGGTAGTATTTTATCAGACAATACTCAACCTAGTCAGAATCCCTATATAATCAGAGAAAAACCATCTACAGTAGAGGAAATAAATTATAGTTTATCTGAGAATAATAGTATTTTATCAGATAATACTCCAACATCGCTTCAAAATAGTGAAAAACCTTCTAATGCAAAAGAAAATCCAGCCAATTTAGAAGAAGAAATTTATAACTTACCTGAGAATAGTAGTGATTTATCAGATGATACTCAAATATCTCCCATAACTAGTAAAAAACATTCTGACGCAAAAGAAAATCCATCTAATGTCATAGACAATGATACTAAAAATAGTGATACTTATACTATATCTAATAATATTTCTAGTACTACAAATACAGAGAAGAAAACTATTACTATATCAAATTTTTTAAATAGTTTAAAATGTACTAATTATATACTAAAATCAGGCGAAACGTTAACTCAAGTTGCTAGAAAATATGAAAACACATGTAATTTGAATACTAGCCTTAAACTTATAAAATCTATTAATAAAATAAATGATGTAGATAATGTAAATAGTGGCTTTACGCTTTCCATTCCTGAATCTATTATTACAACTGGAACTATGCACCTTGTAACAACTGGTGATACTTGGTATAGTATATCTCAAAAACATTATAATACATATGATGTAAATTCTATAACTAAAATTTTAGTATATATTAATGACTTACCAAACAATGATTTACCTTTAGGAGAATCAATATTTTTACCATCAATATAACTCAAGCTATTATTGATGGTAAAATATATTAGGATATTAAATGATTAGTCCTTCACTTTCATATATATAATCTAAATTTTCAAATTTCATTTAGCATATTTTATCCTACATATACTCCTTAAAATTATAAAAATACTTAAAACAACTGATTATTTTAAGTATTTTCATAATTTAATATAGCATTTTGTTTTTTACTTCATCTTAAATTTAAGTCCATCATAAAGACACATTAAATATTCAACATTAACATCATTATCTATTAACTTATCCATTCTACTCTTTATCATTTCCATTGTATCTTTTGCCTGTCTAAAATCCTTATCTTTAATGCAAGTATTTGCATACGTCAATAAATAATCTATTTTCAAAACATCTTCTGCTAAATCTCCCCTATTTTCATTTACTAGTTTGACTAATAAATAATATACTTTAGGATGAGTTGTGTTCTTAGTTTCTTGTAGTATATCTGTATTTCTACTGGTTTTCTTTGCCATAAGTTTTAAACACCTCATTTCAAAGACGATTATATCACAAAAATTATATGTTTTAAAAGCCTAATTTGTGAGGTTTATTAATAAACCTCACAAAAGTTGTACAACATAGATGCTGTACCTCTAAGCCCAACCCATGACTCTAAAAGAGATACTTTTTATTTAAAGAAATAAGAAATAGTATATCAATTATATGGCATATAGTTGATATACTATTTATAAATAATTTATATATTTTATTCTTGACTAGCTAATCCTTTATAAATATCCAATCTCTCCATTGCATCTTGTTCAGTTTTTTCAAATAATGCATCTGCTTCTTCTGGGAATGCTTTAGCAAGTGATGCATATCGTACTTCTCCCATTAAGAAGTCTTTGAAATTGCTCTTTGGATCTTTAGAATCCAATATAAATGGATTTTTTTGTCCTTTTAGTGCAGGATTATATCTATAAAGTTGCCAATATCCACATTCAACAGCCTTTTTCTCTTCTTCTTGAGAATTAGACATCCCTACTTTAATTCCATGGCTGATACATGTAGAGTAAGCTATTATTAGTGATGGCCCATCATATGCTTCTGCTTCTGCTATAGCCTTAAGAGTCTGATTTTTATCTGCTCCCATAGAAATTTGAGCAACATACACATATCCATAAGTCATTGCCATTCGCCCTAAATCCTTTTTCTTAGTTCTCTTACCAGATGCAGCAAATTTTGCTATTGCAGCTGTTGGAGTAGCTTTGGAAGATTGACCACCTGTATTTGAATAAATTTCTGTATCAAATACTAATATATTTACATTTTCATTACTTGCAAGTACATGATCAAGACCACCATATCCAATATCATAAGCCCAACCATCACCACCAAATATCCATTGTGATCTCTTAACAAAGAATTCTTTATCTTTTAAAATCTCTTTAGCCCATTCACTATTATCATTTTCAAGAACTTCTATTAATCTCTTTGCTCTATCTCTAGTACCATCTCCACTATCTTTATGATCTAACCAATCTTTTAGTACTTCTTTAGTATTTTCTGATACATTACTTTCAAGGGCAAGTGAAACATTATGAGCTACTCTTTCTCTTATAGTTTTTACACCTAAATACATTCCATATCCAAATTCAGCATTATCTTCAAATAATGAGTTAGCCCATGCTGGTCCATGACCTTGTTGATTAATTGTGTATGCACTTGCTGGTGTACTCGCAGCCCAAATTGAAGAACATCCTGTAGCATTTGCAATCATCATTCTATCTCCAAATAACTGAGTTACAAGTCTTGCATATGGTGTTTCACCACAACCTGCACAAGCACCATTATATTCAAGTAATGGTCTTTCAAATTGACTTCCTTTAAGAGTATTTTTATTTAATGGATTTTTAGCCATTACCTTTTCAATTGTATAATTCCAAGCTTCTATTTGTTCATGTTGACTATCTTGTGATTTCATAAATAGCGCTTTACCTGGTGCTGGACAGATTTGTGCGCAATTTCCACATCCAGTACAATCAAGCGGAGTAACTCCAATTGAAAAATATAAATTTTCATCACTCTTAAGACCTTTAGGGGCAAGCGTCTTTACACTTTTTGGAGCTTTAGCTTTTTCTTCATCATTTAATAAAAATGCTCTAATTGTAGCATGTGGACATACAAATGCACATTGATTACATTGTATACAATTTTCTGGTATCCATTCTGGAACATTTACAGCTATTCCTCTCTTTTCATATGCTGTAGTTCCATGCATAAATGTACCGTCTTGCATTCCTGCATTAATAAATGTTGAAACTGGCATAGAATCTCCTTCTAGCCTATTCATTGGTTTTACAATTTCTTTTACAAACTCTGGATAATCTTCGTTATGTTCAAGTTTATCATCTTCAGCAGTACTCCAATCAACTGGAACTTTAATTTTAACTATTCCTTCCGTACCTGAATCTATGGCTTGATGATTCATATTAACAATCTTTTCACCTTTTTTACCATATGATGAAACAACTGCTTCTTTTAAGTACTTAACAGCATCTTCTACTGGAATTATATTGGCTATCTTAAAGAATGCAGCTTGCATTATCATATTTATTCTTCCACCAAGTCCAACATCTTGAGCTATTTTAACAGCATTTATTGTATAAAATTCTATATCATTTACTGCAATATATCTCTTCATTGATGCTGGCAACCTTTCAGTTAACTCATCTGGTGTCCAAATTGTATTTAATAAGAACTTAGAATTCTTTTTTAAACCTCTAAGTACATTATACTTATAAACATATGATTGATTATGACATGCAATAAAATCTGCTCTATCAATTAAATAACGTGATTTTATTAGTGTAGTTCCAAATCTTAAATGTGAAACTGTTATACCACCAGATTTCTTTGAATCATAATCAAAATATCCTTGGGCATACATATCAGTATGATCTCCAATAATCTTAATTGCACTTTTATTTGCTCCAACAGTACCATCTGATCCAAGACCCCAAAACTTACATGATGTAATTCCTTTTGGTGTTGCATCTATATCATCAAGTGGTCTAAGTGAAGTATTTGTGACATCATCGATTATTCCTATTGTGAAATTATTCTTCGGATCAGCTAATATTAAATTATCAAAAACAGCAGCTATATGAACTGGTGTTGGGTCTTTTGATCCAAGACCAAATCTTCCTCCCACAATAACAGGTGCATTTTGTTTTCCAAAGAAAGATCTTACTATATCTAAGTATAATGGTTCTCCAATGGAGCCTGGTTCTTTTGTTTTATCTAAAACAGCAATTTTTTGTACAGTTTTAGGAATAACTTTCAATAATCTTTCCATAGAAAATGGTCTATAGAGCCTAACTTTAACTAACCCTACTTTTTGCTTATTGCCATTTAGGTAGTCAACCGTTTCTTCTACAACATCATTTACAGAACCCATAGATATAATAATTCTATCTGCATCAGGTGCTCCATAATAATCGAAACAATGATATTCTCTACCTGTAAGCTTTGTTATTTCACTCATGTATTGTTCTACTATTTCTGGAATATCATCGTAATATTTATTAACAGCTTCTCTTGTTTGGAAATAAATATCTGGATTTTGAGCTGTTCCTCTTGTAACAGGATGATCTGGATTTAATGCTCTTTTCCTAAAATCGTCAATAGCTTTGTAATCTACTAATTTAGCTAGTTCTTCCTGTTCTAATACTTCAATTTTTTGTATTTCATGTGAAGTTCTAAATCCATCGAAGAAATTCATAAATGGCATCCTTGATTTTAATGTTGCTAAATGTGCAACTCCACTTAAATCCATGACTTCTTGAACAGATGTTTCTGCAAGTATTGCAAATCCAGTTTGCCTTGCAGCCATAACATCTTGATGGTCTCCAAATATATTTAATGATGACGTTGTAAGTGCACGAGCTGCCACATGTATAACACATGGAAGTAGCTCTCCTGCTATCTTATACATGTTAGGTATCATAAGTAATAATCCTTGTGATGCCGTATAAGTACTTGTAAGTGCACCTGCTTGAAGGGATCCATGAAGTGCACCTGCTGCTCCAGCTTCCGATTGCATTTCAACAACTTTTACTGGCTGACCAAAAATGTTTTTCTTACCTTGTGAAACCCATTCATCCACATGTTCTGCCATTGGAGATGAAGGGGTTATTGGGAAAATTACTGCTACTTCTGTGAATGCGTAAGATATATATGCAGCAGCTGTATTACCATCCATAGTTTTCATTTTTCTCATCATATTACCTCATTTTCTTTCATATCTAAAATATTTTAATTTATTGTTTTTGCATTAATATTATTTGCTATGTGTATCATAGTTATTCATCTATTCACAAATAACCAAGATTTATTGTTTAATATATCACCCATCTATATTTTCGCTTTTTTAATTCAATCAATTTTCTATATTTTTAAAGTAATGTATTTCTATTAGTTTATTTGCAATTTCATTTCTAATATTATCTATTTAACTAATTTAGAGAATAAAAAATGAACGTAATATTTATTCTAAATAAATAGAACAAACATTACGTTCATCTTTCTAACATTTTATTTAATTATATTTTGTTTCTAATCTCTCTAATATATATATGTTTTCTTCTCTTATATTAGAATTGGTATTTTCAAATTCAACACATTCATTATCTATATCTTTTAAACTATCTTCATTTAATTCTCTCTGTGCAAATTTATATATAACTTTATCTTCTTTGTCAATATGCCTTTCTAATAAATGCGTATAAGAAATAGCATTTGAAATTACATCTAATATAGCTTCTTTGTTTCCACCTTTATAATTTTCCAAGGCTTCTTCAAGGCTCTTTATATAAAATCTTCCAAGGTCATGTTCTACAAGCATCCCATGTTTTATAACTTTTTCCGCTGTTTCCCCTATTTCATCTACCATTCTATTAAAAAGCATTACTTCTTCCTTTTTATGATGATGTGAATCTGCAAAGTTTCTAATAAAACTTATCATTGAATTAAAATCTTCATAATTTATATCTTCGCCTTCAACTACTTTAAAACATGCTTTTCTTACAACAAATAACATACGCTTAATATATTTATGTTCTTCCATCATTAAATCTATAGCATTCATATTTTTCCTCCTGCTTATAAAACTATTTTACAAATAATTTTCATTACCCTAACACATCTTTGTGCAATTTCCTCGTTATTTATTCAATCAGTATATTCATAAATTTTTATTTTCTTGTTATTACTTTTATACCGTCTTCTCTTTCAATATACTCGAAATTTGAATTGATTTCACTTACAAAAGCTTTTATCCATAAGCTTCTTAATTTATAAAAGTAACCAACATCTCCTTGTTCCTTATTCCATATATGTTCATGAACACAAACTCGTATCTTCCACTCTACTATATTTTCTTCTGATGTAACGACTTCATTAACTCTATCGCATGGCATTCCATCTAATATATAATCATTTATACTATTAAATATATCTACAGCTGTTGTAATTTCATTACCATTTTCTTTTATTTCTTGAGCTGCTTTTACTCCTTGCCCAGTATAAATATTCTCCATTTTTAAAGCAGCTTCACTATTGTTGTTAAGAACTTTAGTTGTCCATGCTGCCATTCTGCCTTCAGCAGAATTTATTTTTTCTTGTAGCCATCCATGAATATTAGTTGTGTCAATCATTTCCTCTAATGGAAGATTTGGAGTTTGTTCTCCATATTTGTCATTAATCTCCTTTGATAAATTATCTATATCTAATCCTTCATTTTTTCCTAGAGTAATTATTTCATTTTCTAATCCTTCAAACCATAAAATTTTATTAAATAACCAATAATGTACTTTTCCTAAATATAAACTCATTGTATCTCCTCCTAAATTTTAATCTTTTAAAATGTGATGGTTGTGCCATTTTATTTAAAATCACTATTATGTATAATATATAAAATACCATAAAATATAATAAAATTTTTTGACGTTTTTTTGACGAACAGGATATTAAAAACTTATTATTAGTATCTTATTTCTGTACTCAAATCATATTGTATTTATTATTATTTTTATGTATCATATGTTACATAAAAATAAGGGGTAATTAAAATTAATTTTCGCTTTTAAAATACTTTTTTAATAAAATAAATCACATTTTTTTAATTTAGTTGTATAATATATCAAATTCTCGTCAATAATTCTGAATGAATAAGTTCCCTTTATCTCCAATATTTAAGAAAAGAGGTAGTATTAAATTACTACCTCTAAATATTTATATAAGTTTTTACTATTTCTTCGTTCTGATTTTCTTTGACTTATTCAAAGTTTATAATATACCTACTATTCAAATATAAATTTATCCATAATCTCAAGTATATCAAGCCTTGTATCTTCGTCTTCCTTTGCTTTTTTAAATATTTTTTCTAAATTATTATTTTGATATGCTTCATAGCACTCTAGTTTTACGTATGCTTCTACTGCATTTATTATTTCTTTTTCTTTTTCAATGATATCACTAGTTATTCTTAAAATATTAGTTTTACAAATAAAATCAGATATTTCATATCTAGATCCTCTTGGATATTCAAGCAATTCTAAACCTGGTTGTAAACTTAGTGATTCAATATATTGTACTATTCTGTTATATCTTATATCATATTGGTTATATAAAATATTTAAATCACTTTGTAAATTCTTAACTCTATCCCCTGTTTTCATTTCTATTCCCCTCAATTAATTTTCTTTTATCCTTATACTTCTTGAAGAATTATCAGATTTATAAATGAATCCTTTTTCTTCTAATCTCTTTATATATCCATGTACAGTTGATGTGGAAGTTAATCCTGCTAGTGACCTATTTCTCTAATAGTTGGTGGTATTTTCTCTTTAACAATATAACTTTTAATAATATCAAATATTTCTTTCTGTTTTTCTGTTAACATATTATCCCTCATTTCAACCGAATGCATATTTGTACGAACTTGTGTTTGTTTATATGCTACTACTTTTTCATTATTTTGTAAATATGAATATAAAAAAACTAGGAAATTTTATTAATCCAATCTTTTAACATAGATGTTGCTTTTTCTTCTGTGACTTCTGAAATTTCTTGTATTCCTTCTCCTGTCATTTCATCGCCAAGAGTCCAAACCACCTACTTCATCTTGGTATGGAGTGGATGAAAAGCCTTCCCCACAATTATTCTTCTTTGCTATTCTGAAATATTTTTTTAATAAAATAAATCACTTTTTTTAATTTAGTTGTATAATATATTAAATTCTTGTCAATAATACTGAATGAATAAGTTCCCTTTATCTCCAATATTTAAGAAAAGGGAGTGTCGCAAAATGATTAATTTTTGATCATGAGCGATGCTCCTTTTCGATTCAAAGAAAGAAATCTCCTCAAAATTGAAATATCAAATCAATTTTAGGGAGATTTCTGAATTTTAAGCGCACCGAAATAAGCCTACTTACTTTATTCCATAATTAGGCAATAGATTTTAATTCATGAAGATGATTTTGGGTTCTTTCATTTTGTATTTTTGAATGCAATTTGTTAATGTTGTAGCCAAAACAAAGCAAAATAAATTCAGTTTTAACACTATTTTTTCCACGTGTTAAAAATCTATTGAATTCATAATCACTTTTTAGAACTCCAAATGCCCCTTCGACCTGAATAGATCTGTTCATTCTTAATTTAGTTCCAAATTCAGTTGTGATATTTCTATAAGATATTTCACGCTTTTCCACAAAAGTTTTTGAAACTTGCATCTTTCTATTTCCTTTCGCTTTCGTGCACTTCGATTTATTAGTACAGTTATCACAGCTTTCACACTCATAAACAGTAACTTCTGATTTGTATCCACTGGCGGATTTTCTATGAATAATAGAGGTCGGAATCAGCTTCCTACCATTATGGCAAATATATAAATCTGATTCTGCATCATATTTCATGTTTTCACGTTTACTAATATCATTTTTAAAACTTCTCTTTTTCCATTTTTCATAAGTTTGTGGCTTTATGTATGGGGTCTGATTATTAGATTCTAAAAATAAATAATTTTCTTCGCTTTCATAACCTGAATCTGCAATTACATTAAGATATTTATGCCCAATTTTTTCTTGCATATTATTAAGCATAGGTATTAATGTTGCTATGTCATTTCTATCATCGAATATTCCGACCCCGGTTACGTATTCACTTTCAACTGCGATTTGTGCATTATATGCAGGTTTCAATTGACCATTTCTCATATGGTCATCTTTCATACGCATGAAAGTCGCATCTGGATCAGTTTTAGAATAACTATTTCTATTTGAGAATATGTTTTTACTGATATTATATTTTTCTTGTCTTTCTTTATATTCAAATAGTTGCTCTATCCATTTCTGAATTGCAGTTTTTTTCTTACCAATACCGTGAACAAATTCTATGTTTCTTTTGTCTTTTTCATATAAAAGCCATTCGAGAATTTTATCAATATCATCTATCAATGTTTCTTTTTGAACAATAAATTCTCTCGATTCTTCAAGATTGATATTTTCAGCAAGAGTAAGAATCTTATCAAACATTTTCCCCTCATTTTTATAAATGGATTTCTTCCAAACAAAAGTATAACGATTGGCATTCGCCTCGATTTTAGTACCATCAATAAATACATTTTTAAATAATATTTCATTTTGTTCCGCTAAATATTTAACTTGTTGATAAAATAAATCTTCAATCACTTCATTTGAAAGGTATTCTTTACGAAATCTACTAATAGTAGCGTGATCAGGTGCTTTATAACCTTGAAGTAACCACCTGAAATTTATATCTCTTTTGCATGCTTTCTCTATTTTTCTACTAGAATAAATATTTTGAGCATAAGCATAAGATACTATTTTGAACATGATTTTGGGTTCCACTGCCGGTTTTCTTCCAACGGAAGAGTACGCCTTATACAACTTTCTGTAATCTAATCCCTCCAATACATGGCTTAGCAAACGGACTGAATCATCTTCTGGTATTAAGTTTTCTAAATTTAATGGTAATATAAGTTGAAAATTATCATTAAATTCATTATAATCTTTAGTGTATAATTTCTTTATTTCGTACATAACTTAATTATACAATAAATGTGATTTCTTCGGAATTCACATTTTTTTATTTCTGCAAAAAAATGAGCTGCTACAAAACTAACTATGTTAGTTTTGCAACAGCCCCTTCTCACATTTTACACGCCTTTTAAAGGAGTGATAAAATGTATCAAAAAATAGAAAAAATGATTAAAGATCTAGAACTCCGTGGACGTAGTGAACCTACTATTAAAAATATGGTTT
>Ga0302161_10000512_pt1 | contig 10410 bp, 11 predicted proteins | sample I_Fen_E2_1_FD_193498 | JGI IMG/M metagenome (GOLD analysis project Ga0302161, IMG submission 193498) | Peat permafrost microbial communities from Stordalen Mire near Abisko, Sweden - I_Fen_E2_1 | ecosystem: Environmental > Terrestrial > Soil > Wetlands > Permafrost | place: Sweden: Abisko...
ATTGTTGATTATAGAGAAGAAGTTGGGCAATTTACTTCAAGAAAAGAATTATTAAAGGTAAAGAGATTAGGGCAAAAGGCATATGAGCAATGTGCTGGATTCTTAAGAGTAGATGATAGTAAAGATCCTTTAGATAATACATCAGTCCATCCTGAATCTTATAGCGTAGCTAAAAAGTTAATTGAATTGTTAGGATATAAGAAACAAGATCTTAAAGATAATAAACTAGGAGACATTGATGAAAGAGCAGAAGCACAAGGATTAAAGAATTTAAGTGAAACTCTAGAAGTTGGAGAACTTACTTTAAAAGATATAATCAAAGAACTAAAAAAGCCAGGCAGAGATCCTAGAGAAGAAATGCCAAAGCCAATACTTAAGACAGGAATAGTTGAACTTAAAGACTTAATGCCAGGAATGGTTTTAGCTGGAACAGTTAGAAATGTATCAGATTTCGGTGCTTTCGTAGATATTGGAGTTCATCAAGATGGATTAGTGCACAAGAGTCAAATGGCAAATAGATTTGTAAAGCATCCTTTAGATATTGTTAAAGTTGGAGACATCGTAAAAGTAGCCATAATAGAAGTTGATGAAAAGAGAAAAAGAATTTCTTTAACTATGAAGGATATTGATGAATCAGCAGAAGTATAATTTTAATCAATTCACAGTTCGCAATGCACAAATAACAATTCATAATAATTGTTTATTGAAAAAACTGTATATTTAAATGTATAGAAAAGCCTTAAGAATAAAGATACAATTATTCTTAAGGCTTTTAAATACAGAAAATCATAATTTATTGTTATTTTGCTGATGAAATTCAATCCTAAATAAAACTTCATAATATTAGTATAAAAAAGTTATATTAAATATTATAATGAACATAAGGCACAATCAAAAAAATAACAAGTCCATCTGCTAGCCTATTTTCCATCATCTTGCGTCGGCAGATTATACTAATAGGCTCGCTATGAGCACAATCCGCCTCCTTGCCTGATGAAAAATAATTATGGCATTTTGGACTTGTTATTTTCTTTCATGTGTCTAAAGCATATTCAGAGAAATGAGCAGTCAAATTGTTTTTATAAGAAGGAGAGAAAATGAATGATTAAATGGGGAATTATCGGACTTGGAAATATAGCTATGCGTTTTGCCAAAAGTTTATCTTATACAAATGAAGGAAAATTATATGCAATTGCTTCTAAAACAAAAGATAAACGGGATTCTTTTTATGAACAATATAATTGCGATAAAGTTTATGAAGATTATGATGAATTATTAAACGATGAGGAAATAGATGCTGTTTATATTGCATTGCCTCATGGATTACATAAGTATTGGTCAATTGAAGCAATAAGGCACAAGAAGGCTGTTTTATGTGAAAAACCTGTAGGTTTAAATTCAGACGAAATGAAAGAAATAAAAGATGAGGTTTTATTAAACAATACTTTCTTTATGGAAGCGATGAAGACGAGATTTATTCCACTAATTCATACTATTAAAGATATAATAAAAAATAAGGAGATCGGAGAAATTATATCTATTGAAGCTAATTTTTGTAATCATGTAACAAATATTAAGCAGGGTTCTTATTTATTGGATAAAACACAAGGTGGAGCTTTATTAGATGTTGGAGTTTATCCACTATCATTTGTTATGGATATGATTGACTCGCAAGTTAAGCAAGTGAAATCACATATGGAAATAAATGAAGCAAGAGTGGATTCATATTTTGAAGCAATATTAACTTTTGAAAATGGAGTAATAGGAACAATTGAAGGCGCCATTGATAGAAATAAGGAAAGAACTGCTATTATTAATGGAACAAAGGGCTATATAGAAATTCCAATATATAATAGGCCAGATAAGGTTCTTGTTAATTTAAATAATGGGGAATCTTATAAAATAGAAAAAGAATTAGAATTTGATGATATGTATGCGGAAATTAATGAAGTACATAATTGTTTGAAAAAATTAAAACTCGAAAGTGAGTATTTATCTTTAAATGAGTCAATTCGTGTAATGAATGTATTAGATCAAATTAGAAAAACTGCAACATTAAATTAAGCTCTTATAATAGACAGGAGAGAGAACTACAACATGGATAAAACTAAATTTTATACTAATAGAAAAAACATCATAATTTTAGCAACATTATGTTGCATTTTATGGGGGAGCGCCTATCCATCAATAAAAATAGGATATTCACTATTTAATATAAATGATATGGGATCTAAATTAGTTTTTGCAGGATACAGATTTGCGCTTGCAGGTATTTTAGTACTTTTATTAGAATCAATTACAAAGAAAAATGTATTTAATTTTTCTAGAAAGCAATTTGGACAAATAACACTGTTAGGGTTAACACAAACTGCCCTTCAATATATATTTTTTTATATAGGGATGTCATATACTACAGGGGTCAGAGGATCTATAATTAATGGAACAGGGACGTTTGTAAGTATTATATTGGCTCATTTTATTTATAAAAATGACAAGCTTAATTTTAACAAGATAATAGGATGTATCGTAGGATTTTTAGGCGTAGTAATTGTTAATTTAAATGGACAATCATTAGAGGGAAATGCTTTTACTTTTAAGGGAGACGGTTTTGTAATGATAGCAGCAATTATATTTGCAGCTTCTGCAATATATGGCAAGAAAATAACACAAACTCAGGAACCATCGTTAGTTACAGGATTTCAACTATTTATAGGTGGAATTATATTAACAATTCTAGGATGGTTTTCAGGTGGTAATTTAAAAGGATTCACAATAGCATCTACATTACTTTTAATTTATATGGCATTATTATCCTCAGTGGCATTTGTTATATGGACTCAATTATTAAAATATAATAAAGTAGGAATAATATCAGTGTTTAACTTTTTAATACCTGTCTTTGGAACATTATTATCATCAATATTTTTGGGTGAAAATATATTTGATATTAAGATCTTAATAGCATTAATACTTGTATGTTATGGAATATTTTTAGTATATAGTGTTAAAAAAGAAGAATAGTATTAACCAAGGCATCAAACATTCTAATATGGTAATATTCTGAACCACATATATTCTGAAGAATATTAGAATATTACCATAAATATTCTTCAGAATATGCACATATAAAAAAAGTGCGATAGCACAATTAAGAACCTTAATACTAGTCAATATATATTGAGAATATAAATATAAAATATACTATATGAGGTGAAATATGAAATATTTAGTTTTAGATATTGGAGGTAGTGCAATTAAATATGCACTTATGACAGAAGAATTAGAATTTATTGAAAAGGGAAAGCAACCAACACCCCTTGATAATATTGAAAACTTTATAGAGACAGTTGGCGGAATATATGATGAATATAAGGATGATATAGAAGGCATGGCAATAAGTATGCCAGGAGTTTTAGATAGTGAAAAAGGTTATACATATACAGGGGGTTCATTAACTTACAATAATGGAAAAGAAATTGTGAAGATTTTACAAGAAAGATGTCCCACAAAAATAAAAATAGAAAATGATGGGAAGTGTGCGGCCTTAGCAGAAGTTTGGAAAGGAAGTTTAAAAGACTACGATGATGGAATTGTTATTGTGCTTGGAACAGGAGTAGGCGGAGGAATTGTAAGAGATAAGAAAATTTATAAAGGAAAAAACTTTTTTGCTGGAGAATTTAGCTTTGTGGCAACTAATATAAATAATACAGAAGATACTGAAAATTGGTGGGGATTTAAAAGTGGTTCAAAAGCATTGCTAGGCGCAGCAGCAAAAGTAAAAAATATGCCAATGGAAGAATTAGATGGATACAAGGTATTTGAATATGCTAATAATAATGATAAGGATATTCTTAAAGTTTTAGATGATTTTACACAGAATCTAGCAGTTCAAATTTTTAATTTGCAATGTATTTTAGATCCTGAAGTAGTAGCAATTGGTGGAGGAATAAGTAGTCAAGATATATTAATAGAATATATTCAAAAAAATATAAACAAATATCATGCAAATTTTGAATATGGTGTTCCTAAACCTAATATAGTTAGATGCAAATTTAGAAATGATTCCAACCTTATAGGGGCTTTATACAATTTTATAACCTGTAATTAATAGATAATAAAGAGATAATTAATAAAAATAAGCTGTTTTTTTAGTAACATATAACTAAAGAACGTAATATGTTGCGTAATAAAAAATACATATTATTAATAGTTATACTATTTTTAATTTATTGTGCTAATAAATCTAATACAACAATAATTGATAAAATGTTAGAATTAGGAGCAACTAATACAGAGATTGGATATAAATGGACAATTCAAGGATGAGTACAATTGGTACTCATCCTTAAATATTTTATGGACATGAAAAAAAATAATTGATAAAAGGATAAAATGTATATTAAAAAAAGTATCTTATGTAAATAGATAATATTGTTTAAGATAATAGCAAAAGAAGAAAATTATCTGATGTCTAGCCACTGTAACACTCCCACTTCTTTAAGTGGGAGATAACAGTGGCACGACCCTAGACGAGGTACCCTTTGAGGGTATAAGTTCAACTAAGATTCAGATAGGGATCAAACTCCACCTGAATCAAGTTTCACTTGATAAAATCTAGATTTATTCTATAATATTGTTCTATAATCATATTAGGAAGTAGGCACATTCAAAAAATATATATGGATAGTTAATTACTATTTTCTTTCACGTGCTTTATACGAGTTAATAAACACACTTTAATTGAAAATTAGGAGGTATGAACAAGTGGACTATATAGGAACAAAAATAAACAGACTTGAATTCAAAAGAACTACAGAAGAAGATATTCCGGTTATATTAAATTTTATAAAACAAATAGCAATATATGAAAAGATGTTAGATAAAGTAACTGCGACGGAAGAGTCACTAAAAAAATCTATATTTGAAAATAATAGAGCAGAAGCATTATTGATTGAATTTAATAATGAAGTTATAGGATATATTATTTATTTCTTTAATTTTTCAACCTTCGTTGGAAGAGAAGGATTATATCTTGAAGATCTTTACATAAAACCAGAATATAGAGGTAATGGTATAGGTAAAAAATCTTTTGAATTATTAGCTCATATTGCAAAAGAAAATAAATGTGAAAGATTAGAGTGGGTTTGCTTGGATTGGAATGAACCATCACTTAAGTTTTATAAAAACATTGGTGCTAAACAAATGAATGAATGGATTATTCATAGATTAGATAAAGAAGCAATTGATAAAATTAACGAAAACGGTATTTAGATATTAAAATCATTATAGAGACATTTTAGGTATCGCAATTAGAATATGTAGGTAATTAAAAGGAGGATAACATGAAAAATGTATTTTATTACAACACTAAGATCGGAAGAATTGGCATAGAAGAGAATGGTATAGCTATTACAAAATTAGATTTTATAAATAAAGATATGGAAGAAGAAATAATAGAAGAAAATGAAACAGTATTATTAAAAGAAGCTATAAATGAGCTTAATGAGTATTTGGATGGAAATCGTAGTTCATTTGATTTACCATTAGAGCCTAAGGGGACAGAATTTCAAAAGAAAGTATGGAATGCTCTAAAAGAAATTCCTTATGGTGAAACAAGAAGTTATGGCGAGATTGCAAAGATAATTGGAAATGAAAAGGCAGCAAGAGCTGTTGGAATGGCCAATAATAAAAATCCAATTGCTATTATAGTTCCTTGCCATAGAGTAATTGGAGCTAATGGTAAATTAGTTGGTTACGCAGGTGGGCTTGATTTAAAGGAAAAACTTCTTCAATTGGAGAGAATGAAGTAGCATATTAAAAATTTTGATAAAATATTATTCAGAGTTGTGCATTACAGAAGATATGAGGAGGAAATACAATGTTAAAAATAGGATGTCACTTATCAACTTCAAAAGGATTTAAAAACATGGGAAAAGAAGCTCTTAAATTAGAAGGAAATACATTTCAATTTTTCACTCGAAATCCAAGGGGAAGTAAAGCGAAGGCTATTGATGAAAAAGATGTAGCAGAATTCTTAGAATTGGCAAAAGAAAATAATTTTACTACAATATTAGCACATGCCCCTTATACATTGAATGCTTGTTCGGCGGATGAAAATACAAGAAATTTTGCAAAAGAAGTAATGGAAGATGATTTAATTAGAATGGAATTTACACCGAACAGCTTTTATAATTTTCATCCAGGTAGCCATGTTAAACAAGGGGTTGAGGTTGGGATTAAATATATTTCTAATCTGTTAAATGAGGTGCTAAAACCAGAGCAAACAACAACTGTATTACTTGAAACAATGGCAGGTAAAGGCACTGAAATTGGACGTACATTTGAGGAATTACAAGAAATTTTAAGGCGTGTAAAATTATCTGATAAGATGGGAGTATGCCTTGATACTTGTCACGTATATGATGCAGGGTACGACATTGTGAATAATTTAGATGGTGTGTTAGAACAATTTGATAAAATAATTGGATTAGATAAATTATGCGCAATACATTTAAATGATAGTATGAATGTATTTGAAAGTCACAAAGATAGACATCAAAAAATTGGAGAAGGTTCTATTGGTTTAGAAGCAATTACAAACATTATAAATCATCCTAAACTACGTAATTTACCATTTTTCCTTGAAACACCAAATGAACTTGACGGTTATGCAAAAGAGATAGCATTATTAAAAAGTCTTTACAAGAGTTAATTTATAATAGCGTAACAATCCCTATTAATATAGGTAATAAAAATACATGGACTGTATATGGAATTTTAATTACATATACAGTCTTATTTTATTTGAATAAATAAATTACTTACAATTACTTAAAAATATTGATTTGTTACTTGTAAATACTTATAATAAAAATAAGAGGTGGTTACATTGATTGAAGAAAAGAACTGTGAAAGTTTCAATGACGATAATATATATTCATATAAAGAAAGATTAAATTTAAATGTTAATGAAAAGAAGAGAATCGTTGAAAAAGCTATGTATTTTATTCATAATAATGGAACATATTTTTTTGATGTTTCTACTAATGTTCAACTTCTTGCAAAAAGTTTAAATAAAAAAGTAACTATATTTACTCATTCATTAGATAATTTTAATATACTTTCGGAAAAGGAAGATGTAATTGTAAATTTAATAGCGGGAGAATTTAATAATAAAAATCGTTTTTTTTATAGAATAGATTATAAAAAATATTTTGATGGAATGAAGTTTGATTCGGTATTCTTAGGCGCTGGTGCTATAAAAAGTGATGGCGTTTATTATGAGAATGAAGAAGATGCTTTTATAAAAAATGAAGTTGCGAAAAGATCTAAAAAAGTAATTTTACTCGCGGAACATCAAAAATATCAAAAAACTACTCAGTATAAAGGATTAGATTTAGAGCAAATAAATATTATTATTATCGATCCAATATCAGTTTCATTATTTGTAGATATTACAAAATCACAAAATATTACAATTAATCCTAATAGCTTGGTTATTATGTAGATAAAATTAGATAAGTTGTAATTAATATACTACTTATTATTTTTCAAACAATAGCTATTGTAATTGATATAAGCATATGTTTAGTCTATTATTTCTTTTATGTGCCTAAATTAAGAAAAGGGTGATTTAATGTATCAAGAAGAAAGACTTTTAAAAGTATTAGAATATTTAAATGAGCATAATTATATGTCTATTCACGATATTTGTGAAATGTTCAATGTATCAAGAGATACTGCACGCCGTGATATAGTAAAACTTATAAATCAAGGAACGGCAATTCGGACTCATGGAGGAGTTAGTTTACCAATTTTAAAAAATACTATTAAAGAATATAGAGAAAGAATTGAAGCTTATTCTGAAGAAAAAAAAAGTATTGCAAAAAAAGCACTAAAATTTATTGATGAAGATAAACACTATTTTTTTGATGTTTCAACAATAGTAAGTTTCTTATCACAAGAAATCAATCAATCAATTTGGGTACTTACACATTCTTTAGATAATATTGAAATACTTTCTGAAAAAGAAAATGTTGAGGTACATTCTATTGGAGGATGTCTTAATAAAAAAAATCGATTCTTTTACAAGGCAGATTATGTAAATTATCTTGATGGAATAAGGTTTGATACAGCAATACTTGGGGCGGCATCGATAACAGAAGAGGGAATTTACTATGTTGATGAAGAAGATGCTTTAATTAAACAAGCAGCTGCAAAAAAATCTGATATAGTAATTATTCTTGCTGAATATGAGAAATTTAAATGTTTAAGTTACTATAGAGGTGTAAATTGGGAGCAAATAGATATTATTATTACTGATAAAATACCACCTTCTGTATTTGTAGATATTATAGAATCATATGATATTAAATTAATTATTACTCATAATAATGCATAGTTAATAAGCAGTAATAAGCATTATGTATTTTGTCATAATAAGTAAATTATTAATTATATATTAAATAATTTAAGGGGATGAGCTTATGAATAATTTTAAAATGATATGTCTAGATATTGATGGAACTTTATTAAATTCAAATCACAAAATTTCAGAAAAAGTGAAAAATGAAATTAATATAGTTGCAAATGAAAAGAAGATACATGTAATATTGGTTTCAGCTAGAATGCCAAAAGGAATAATATTCTTACAAGAAGAGCTTGGAATAGAGCAGCCAATTATTTGTTATAGTGGAGCTCTAATTCTAGATAAGGATAATAAAATATTATCTAAAGAGTCTATAGATGTTGTTAATCTCGAAGAAATATATAAATTAGTTAAGAATAACAATATACACATTAGCTTATATAAAGATAATGAATGGTATATAGAAGAAATGGATTATTGGGCTAAACAAGAAAGTGAAATAACAAATATTATCCCTAAAATTACTGAGTTTAATGAGTTGATAGAGCTATGGGAAAAGGAAGGTACAGGACCAAATAAGATTTTATGTATGGCGAGTCCTGATAAAATAAACTTCTTAAAAGAAAATATTAAAGATAGTGATTTCAATATATATCCATCAAAACCAACATACTTAGAAATTATGCCAACTAACGCATCTAAAACATCTGCAATTAATATTTTACAAAAGAAATTCAATGTAGATAAATCAGAGATAATAGCTATGGGTGATAATTATAACGATATAGATATGTTAGAATATGCGGGGCTTGGAATAGCTATGGGCAATGCTCCAGATGATGTAAAGAATCATGCAAATGATGTAACTCTAACAAATGATGAAGATGGAGTGGCAGAAGCACTAAAAAAATATGTTATTATATAATATAAATAATAGGTTATATATTATGTTAAATTACTGAAAACCTGATGATTTAATAAAAAAGCTCTTAAACTTATATGATTAAAGGTTTTAAAATAAAAGCATATAAAAATCTAATTCATACTAAAAGTAGAATATTTTTTAGGTGATACTCCAACAGCTTTTTTAAATGACTTCAAAAAATTGCTATAATCATTAAATCCACATTGAATATAAACATCATTAATACTTAAACCATTTGAAAGCATAGATTTTGCTATTGATATTCTTCTTGCGGTAATATATTTATTTATAGTGGTTCCAGTAGCCAATTTAAAAATTCTACAAATATATGATTCGCTTAAAAAAAAGTGTTCTGCTAAATTTTTAATAGTAATGTTTTCTATAACATTGTCGTTGATATAGCCAATTATCTCTTGGATTTGATTGTGATATTTATAACAGGATAACAATGAATCCTCATTATCTACAAATGCTTTAGTTAAATAGGTCATCAATTCTATAAAACTTGAATACTCAATCATATCAGAACCAAAACCTTCAGTGCTCGTAATTTTATTTATGAAATATATAAATCTATTTTGCTGTTCTTTATCAAGTTCAATCTTATGACTAAAATTTTCATCACGATGTGTAAAACAATAGCTTAAATCTGTTTTATTACTAGAGATAGATTTTAAAAAGTCAGGGTGGATAGAAATTACTATTCGCTCATGAATCATTTTACTTATTTGAGAAACATAGTGACTCTCAAACGGATTTATAACAAATAAATCCCCAGCATTAATATCATATAATTTATTATCTATTAAAAACTGTTTACCACCAGAAATGGAATAATAAATTTCATAACAATCATGTATATGAATAGACATGGTTTCTTCTTCAGTATGTAAATGAGCAATTGAAAAGTATTTATTTTTTATACAATTATTTATAGATTCTTTACATGATGTAAATTCTTTCATACAGTCACCTCATTAAATATTAGTCTATTAATTTTAATTATACTAATCACTTCAGTATTTGCAATATTTTAATGAAAATATAACAAGAAATAGTGAAAATATAATAGTATAATTAAATTAATAAACTTAGAGACATCAAGTGAAACTTGATT
>Ga0302161_10000514_pt1 | contig 10402 bp, 14 predicted proteins | sample I_Fen_E2_1_FD_193498 | JGI IMG/M metagenome (GOLD analysis project Ga0302161, IMG submission 193498) | Peat permafrost microbial communities from Stordalen Mire near Abisko, Sweden - I_Fen_E2_1 | ecosystem: Environmental > Terrestrial > Soil > Wetlands > Permafrost | place: Sweden: Abisko...
ATGATCTCAATTTCTGAAATTAAGGACCATATACTGTTATTTTTACCAGAAACCCTTGGAAAAAAAAGAATAAAACTAGCAGATAAACATAGGAAAATACTGGAATATATACATTTAAAAAGTAGTATTACAAACTCTGAGGTTCAAAAACTTCTAAATATATCACGTCAAGGGGCTTATAAAGATTTAAGGTATTTGATGGATATGGATATTATAGATCAGAAAGGAGGTAGCCGTTCTACTTACTATGTTTTAAAAAAACCCATAGATGGTCAAATAAGCAGTTGAAAGCTCTCGTGGCATTTAAAATGTTCTCATATAAATTATTTTGATGAGCAACTTCCTTCAAAGAACTGTTCTAAAACTACAACGAATTTAATACTTTTCAAGTTTTTAATTGATCCGTGTTTCTGATTCCACCTTCCATTTTTAAGGAGCTCCCGTTTTCTAGCTGTAAGCTGTTTTCTAAACTCTTTCGGATGTAGTCCCTTGATTTTTTTCCTGTGTTAAACAGTAAATCTATTGCAGATAGATATGGTATAAAATCAGTTCCTAATTGTGGGTAAACGGGATGGGGGAATTCAAACCAGTACAGATCTACATTTTCCTGTTCAAATTTTTGAAATTCATTGTAATCTATGTAATCCTTTGCAGCTGGGCCACTTATATATTCATCAGCACCTATGTAGTCACAAATATTCAGTATTGAGTCTACTTTTCTGCCTTCTAGTCCTTCCATATCTGATTTTTTAATGAAGTTTGGTATTTTGAGACGCAGTAATTCAGAAATTTTTTCGGTTACGTATATATCTAGATCAGATAAAAAGACCCAATCTCTGGTAAATATTTCTTCAATATCATCTTTATATTCATCAAAATATGGTGCCTTAGCATATGATGAAGATATTAGATTCCAATGTTTTTCTTTCCAATTTATCGTATTATATCTTTGTTTGTAACTGATCGAGTTATTTATTTTTACTTCATTGATCATTTGACCAAAATTCTTATTTACAGGAACCGAAAGCCATTTAGACTTATTATCTGTGTTCTTTATTTTATTCCTTCTTTGCCAAGATTTCTTTACAAACTGGACATCATCTGCGATAACAAAGATGTCTGCTGCATCTATCATTCCAAAGTACCCTATCCCGGCAAAATAAAATGGTTGTACTATAACTGCTTTCATTTGATCACCATATTACATAACGAACGTTATGTTAATCTATAAATCTTTTCATCAAAAAAACTGCCTAGTCAAAAGAGTAGTCAAAAGAGTAGTCAAAAATATAAGATATTTTCAATTTCATCTCAATTAACAATTTGTTTGATAATATTATTTTATAATATTAATTATATAAAAATAATGTTATTGTACAATAAATTATAAAAGTTTAAAGTTACCGAATGGATATTTGTGGCTATATTAACAGTTTCGATAATCCACGTTATAGAAGAATATATGGGAAGTTTCGTGGATCAGATGAAACAATTTGTGCCAGGCACAGATTTATCTCAGTTCGTGAGCATAAACATAACGTTCATTGTACTCTGTTTATAGCAGTAATAGTAGGTTCTTCTAACCTAGTTTATAGTCTGTCCATTGCAGCTCTCCTATTCATAAACGTACTGTTCCATGTAGGAGGTTCTATAAGATTGAGAGGTTACAATGCAAGACTTGTCACTGCCGTGGTACTTTATCTTCCCGTTTCTATCTATGCGTACTATTATTTTTGGAACAGTGGATCATTAACACCCTTTGAGTTTATCTTATCAATTTACTCGGAGCATTCTGGATGGTAATAGTTTTCATACATCAGTTCATTCAAATATCCATTAAAAGAAAACAATTAACTGATTAATAACTGAAATAATCAGATGATTATACATAATTAAAAATCGTATATTTTCATATTAAAATTTCAGATCCTTCTTTTAACAAGTATATTGCTATAATAATTCCTACAATTAGGTCAGCCTGCCATATCCCATAAATATAATTTAATAGAAGTCCTATTAAAAGAGCAATTGATAAATACATGCATGCAAGCGATTGTTTTGAATCAGCTATTAAACTTTCACTGTTTAAAGATCTTCCTGTCTTTAATTTCATATAATAAAGTATGGGCATAACTATTATGGAAGCTAAAGCTATCAATATTCCTAAAAGTGAGGGATTTGGAATCTCGCCTGTGTAAAGTTTGCTTGCTGATTCATATAACACATAAAATCCTAATATTAAAAATGTAAACCCGATGTAGCTCAATGCTTTTTTTTCTAAATTTTCCACTTCATCATCGGGCAGTTCTCTCCCTCTTCTAAATCTCCACACAAGAACCGAAGCTGAAAATGATTCTACTACACTATCCAAACCAAAACCAAGAAGAGATGTACTACCTGCCATTAATCCTGCAAAAATTGATAATATTCCTTCAGCAATATTATATACAATTGTAAAATAGGATAAACTCAATGCCCGTTTATAAAGTTTAGATTCCATGTTTTCCCCCTGAATAATGTCACTGTTTTCCTATAACTTGATCTAACTTTAAAAGTTTCTTTTATTTGATAATTTATTATCTAAATCCCAATTGTAGTCATTTTTATATCTGTTTTGGTTAATTTGATATAGTAATCATTATATCTTATAAAGTGATATTTATATCATAATAATAAGTTTGATCGTGTTTGGTGATAAATTTGGAAAAAAAGAATAAAATCTTTACAGTGTTTATAGTTGTTGTGATTATCGTTGCAGTATTGGCAGGATACTACGCTTTAGCTCACTATAAAGACTACAAATACTATGATGACTACAGATTACAAGCCTATAATGGTCAAAAAGCTAGTGATCTCTTTACAGAGGTATCTAACTCATCTAATAATAAAAGTATTAACATCTCTAAATGGTACGAAAATTATCCAGATTTCTTAAACAAATTAGATGAAGTAAAAACCATTGAAAACACCAGAAAATATTATATTCGTGAAATGATGTATTATTCCACCTCTGATCAACAAAAAAAATATGCCACAATGTTAGGTAATGAATCTGATTTAATGATAGCCTATACTAATTTATATGAAGCTTTACTAAATGCAGAATATAATAACAACACATCAAAGATCAGTACAATAAACTTTAATGGTACCATAGAAGCTATAAAATCAAATGATAATCAGCGGGTAGATCTTAGGACTAAATATCCAGAATTCGCCAAACTTTTAAGCCAACAAGTTGAATCAATAACAAACAATACTAACTATAAAGATTAATTTATCAAATGACGATATAGTGATATAATTTAATAAATCATGCTAAAAACCATTAAAGATCAGAAATAAGTATTTATCGTATTTCATTGTGATATCCACCTAATATTCTGTTTTTATTACTTTATATAATTTAAATTTGTGATCTTCTTCTACCTAAAAAAAGCTAAAAGAAAACTAAAACTAATATTCCACATTTAATTTCACAATAGTTCCATCATCAATATGCAGTTTACTCATTTCCAATTATCCCCATACTATGCAATATCTTACTACGTTCTTCTACGAGTTCATCAATTGATTTTCCAATTGTTTCACTGGGTTTAGAGTTATATTGTTTTCTTAATATGGCAATCGAATAAGTTAATTCTTGTAATGTTATTTCTCGTATATTTGGCATTAATGATTCTCCCTTAACTTATAGAAGTTTATCTAATTTTTCTTCAATTTCTTTAGGTGATTTACCTTTAAATCTCATTAATATTATGGTCTCTAATTTATTTGGGTCTAAAATATGATATTTACCATGTAGAGCACAAAAATAATTACCATGTCTTTCTACTACTCCCACGTCATTACATACTATGCACTCTGCCATCTACCCATCTCCATCCTTTTTTTATCAACTACTCTTAGTATTAACATAATTTTTTTATCATGACTTTGATCCGGAAAAATAATATAAAGAATTCTTTAAAATCCTCAAAAATCTCTCTTGAAGATGAAATCAGAATTATCTATAAAAATTATCAGTAATACCTACCTTCTGGAAATTAGCATAACATTGCTTAAATTATTTGAATTTGGAGTAACTATTCATAAACTCTGTTATAATCCTCAAAGTAGGATCATTATTAATAGGTAATAAAAGTTTGATTATTAAACATTTTTTTCTCCTTTAGGAGTAAGCATAATGTCCTGACCCACGAAAGTTTCTGAACCACCGTATTCTATATATCCTCTATATTTGAGATCTCGAATATATGATTCTAACTCCGCATCTTCCATATTTAATTTTTCTTCTAAATCTTTGGTAGATACTACTGGATTTTCGGGATTTTCCTTTTTTGCATCATATAACATTTTTAAGATTTTCTTTTTGTTGTTTTCATCCATTTAGATTTCCCCATTTAATTTAAAGCATATTACTTTGTTCATATATTTTATTGATCAATTTCATTATGTGCTTCGATTGTGATGTCTGTGTAATCGTTGTCATTTATTATTGCGTCATATTGGTCTTTGTCATTTTCTTTACCTACTAAACGAATTTTTTTACCGTTCCATCTACTATGATATTCTGTTTCTTCGTTATCAGATTCCTCTTTCTCATGTGCTCCCATCAGATACCAAAAAATAGTTGAACTTTCTATAAAATCTAATTCACGATCTCTTGAGTAGTTTCCAACTCTCATGGGGTCTATAAATTCTTTTTCTGATTCATTAACCATTATGTAAAAATCTGTCATTTCTTACAATCCTCCGAGTTGTCTTTCTCAGGTTTATATTTGTGAATACTCTAGCTGATAAATGTTTATTCCTTCTTTCAATTCATTATATTCCCTAACTTTTTAATAACGAGCATTAAACAAATATCCCTTAAGATTTAGAGACTATTCTTTTATCGTTGGAATATCATTCTTAAATGCTTATACATCATAATTAGGTGTTATAATGCATTTGCAATAATATATACATGATTTGATATTTTATTTTCTTAAAAAGTTGTTACTATTAATTTAAGTATATTTCATAACCAATAAAACAGTATCGTAAATATTAATATATACTTAGATGATATTAATTAGAACATAATTACTAGTTTGGAGGATAATTTAAAAAAATTATGATATGTGTTACATTTCCACCATAGGACTAATAATGAAGGTGTATCATAAGATGAATGCTATCATCTCCAATAGGAGTTACTGCCGATATATTAGGTTATTAAACAGAGAGTTTGGGGATGAAACTCGTAGTTCAATATATATCGAGAATATTCTGTGCGATTAGCATTTTACTAAAAATCAGAGAATGAAGACCGAGAGCAAGGCATTGTACTTGATCAGAGCAAAAAATATTTAAATATCTTTAAATAAAAGATTCAATATCCTAAGAACATCTACCACGATTTATGTAGTGTGGTGAGGGATATTAATGTGGGACTTAGAAGCCCACAATCTGGATGAATTTAAGAATAGTTAAATGGGGCCCGTAGCTCAGTCTGGCAGAGCGCTCGGCTCTTAACCGAGTGGCCGCGGGTTCAATTCCCGTCGGGCCCGTTTTATTTATTTTTTCATTTTGTTTGTGTATTTATCCATATCTATATAACTATCATTTTCAAACATAAATTGAACATGTAATACCAAATTTATATGATTAATTTAATGAGGGGTTATTTGAAAAAAAATATAATTTTCATAGGGATATTGTGTATTTTGACAGTGGTTGTGGCTGTATGTGGTTGTACAAATCAATCTTTTACTAATACAACTAAACTATCAGGCATAGTTGTGAACCCTGGACAGAGTATTCAATCAACCATTGACACTGCACCTGCCGGAAGTAATATAATTGTTAATCCTGGTACGTATTCACAAACGCTAACCATAAATAAAAATATAACTCTAATTGCTAATGGAACCGTAAACCTGGGATCAGTGAGTATAAGCGGTACAGGAGCCACCATTAAAGGTTTCGCACTCACAGATAACTATCCAATCCGATTATCGAACGCCAACAGTGTAAACATAGTAAATAACACCATATATTCTAACCTTAATGGTGTAAGCGATACTGGTACTAATACAAATATATTAGTATCCGGAAACAATATAATCGGTACATGTAGCACGTATGGTAATGGTATGGCATTTGAGGGCGTTACAAGTAATTCTCAGATAAAATATAACAGTATATCTGGAACACAGCACGGAATACTCTTTGATGTTGCTAGTACTAATAACGTGATCAGTGGAAATACTGTCACAGGAAACAACGGGGACCAAGCAGGGATTTACACCGTCCTTGGAAGTACTAATTTCCAGATATTAAATAACAAGGTGAGCAATGAGAGGGATGGAATAGCAATCCAGCCATTAGGTAGCGGAACAGCAAGTGGATTCAAAGTAGATGGTAATATCTGCATAGGTAACCACAATGCTATCTGGATGACTGTATCGAATAGTGTAATCTCCAATAACCAATTGAATGGGAACCAAGAGGGCATAGATATAACTGGTACTGGAAACATAATCAAATCAAATATCATTATCAATAACAAGGTCGTTGGAATAGCACTAACAACTCAACAGAGTACAGACAGTAACACCGTCATTAACAACACATTAAGTGGGAATGGTGGAAACTACTATACAGCAGGACCAGGTAATGTTATAGGAGAATAAATAAGAAGTTACAGATTTGGATAGATCCATATCTTTTGAAAAAAAACATTTCAATAAATTCTTTCTTTATATAATCTATGTGAATAATGTTAATTTGGTGAATATAATGAGTGATTTTTCAAGTTTTTTCCCTACAAATACTGAAGCTATAATTTTCCAATTAGTCTTAACTTTGTGGTTATTAAGTGAGATAGTTGGTACTGTCATAATTCCCAATATACGGCGTAGAGGAAGTGTTATAAAACGCAAAGACAGATTTTCTGGTTTATATTTATTTGCCACAATATTCTTAGCCATAATTTTTTCTCTCTATTTTGCAAAGGCCCATATTGGAATGTTGCCTGGATGGGTTTTTAGTCTGGGAATAGTTCTGATAATTTTAGGAATTATATTAAGACAATGGTCCATGGCTATTTTAGGAAAATTCTTCTCTGCAGTAGTAGGCATTCAAAAAGATCAACAGGTAATAGAAAAAGGCCCGTACAAATATGTTCGCCATCCATCATATTCAGGAGCCCTTATTATTTTTATTGGATTAGGATTAGCTTTACAATCATGGGCTGCAGTTATAACGTTAATATTATTATTCATCATAGCCTACGGTTACAGAATTTATGTAGAAGAAAAAGCTCTTATCTCCGAACTTGGTGAGCCATACATAGAATATAAAAAGAGGACTAAAAGACTTATCCCATATATGGTATGAAGATATTTAATTTAAGGGATTTTCGTAACTCAAACATCAATCTTCCTTCTTAACCAGTTCCCTTTTATCATACCAATTTTTACCGAATGCTATCCAGTCCTTGGGTTCGGACTTTATATTTCCGTCCTTGTCAAACATGGTAACCTGATTGATCTCCCATACAAACCTGCTAGAAGGATTAGGATTTTTCAGGCAATCAACAGTACTAAATATTTCCTCAGCACTTAATTCTGGTATTTTTTCCATATAAAACTTGATTTCATCTGGTTCAGAGTAGAAGTTTTGACAATAAATTGTTAAAACTTCCTTTGAAGTTATTCCATACTTCTCCTCCACTTCTTTTAAGAGTTCTTCTGCATTCAATTTAATCACTACAATTTAATATGTGAATAGATTTTATATAAATGTATACATTAAATATTTACTATGATCTTATCTAGATTAAGATATGATGAAAAAAATTATTTAGTAATATTTATATCATATTCAGCTAAATTTTAATGTAATTCGAAATTATCATTTGTAGCCTATCCATTTATGAGTACAATGTTTCATTGAAAGGTATGTTTTCTACTTCTTTTATTATTAGAAGCCCATACCCCCACAAAAAATATCAAAAAATTATTGTAATCCCAGCTATTTTTGATAATAATAAAAAAATTATTGGGGGTTTAAAATGAATAATAAGATAATTTTGGCTTCATTATTGTTTGCAATGTTCTTCATTGGACTTCAAACAGCTCAACCAGCAGCAGCTGTCAAAAAAATAGACCAATTCAATGTCTACTATATTGGTGGTGGACAGAATGATGATGCAGATGTTTACAAAGTTTACGAATATAGTACAAACCATGTTTATATTACAGATACAGGGTACAATCTGAACCCAAAAACCCATAAATATTATAAAAGTGACTATAAATTTTTTTATGACTTAAAAAAGATTTCAAAAACTAAACTAAGGATATCACAACCAAAAATAGAAGGAAGCAAATCCTATACCTATATATACACCAAACATTCTGCAGTTTATTATTACTGGCACAAATTTAAAAAAGAGCTCAAATATTAGCTTAGTTAAATTGATTGATTGAACCTTCGTCAGGTTTATGATAATTAACAATAGAAAATTATTTAGTAAAATTTATATTATATTCAGCTAAATCTTAGTACAATCGATGAAATTATCATTTGTAGCATTATGAATACTAAGTATAAGCGTTTTCATGGAAAGGCGAGTATTTAACTTCTCATTATTTTTTAGAAGCCATCACCCACAATATACTAAATAAAAAAAAGTACGCTATTTTTGATAATTCCAAAAGAAAATTGGGGGTGTCTTTAAATGAATAATAAAATAATTTTAGCCTTGATGTTATTTGCAATGTTCTTCATTGGACTTCAAAATGCACAACCAGCAGCTGCAGTTACAAAAATCGATCAATTCGCTGTTTATCATATGGGCGGGCAAAGTTCTGATGCAGATGTGATTAAAGTTTATCGGTACAGTCTGAACCACATCTATATAAAATATATTGGATATAAATACAAGGCTTCAACCCATAAATATGTGAAAAACGGGTTTACAACCTGGACTGACCTTAAAAAAATTTCAAAAACCAAACTGAGAATAACAGAACCAACAATAGAGAGTCCTTACTATCGAGTCTTCAAATACACCAAACACTCGGCAGTTTATTATTACTGGCACACATTTAGATACAAACTCAAACATGGATTGTCATACTAAAAAAAGATAAACCCTTTCTTTTTTTTAATTTTTTAACAATTTAGGGTGGAATTTTGAAGCGAATAAATCAAATATTAATTTTTGATTTCAATACCATGTATAATAGGAATAGCAGGATGTATAAGTCAAAATAATATTTCTTATAATAATTCTTCTGGTACAAATCCGATTTCAAATTACAATCCATCCAGTAATTCTCAAACAATTGGAAATACTACTGCCAACATTATGAAGCTAGCGGATATTGCCCATATATTGTGGATGGAGACACCATTGACGTCGATGGTGTAGGTAGAATCCGATTTGTAGGTGTAAATACTCCTGAGAGACGCCAGCCAGGATATCAGGAGCGAAAGACTTTGTAAAAACATTATGTCTTGGAAAAACTGTAGGTTTAGATATTGATAATGAAAAACACTACGATAAATATGGGATGGTTTTTGCCGTAGTTTATGCTGGAGATACTAATGTAAATGCCGAATTACTGAAAAGAGGATATGCAGAAGTCATGTATACTCCACCATCAGAATTTAACCAGTATTCCTGGGCCAACAACTAATTTATTTATAGTCAGAATACTTCAATAGCCCATTAGCATTGTGAGTGCTCAAATGTATTAAATTACAAATGTCTCAGAATTTTGTAAAAAAGTTCATAAAATCCTCATTTTACTTAAAACATTTCTATTTGATTGAAATAGATATAAATAAATTAGATGATCTTAAAAAAAATATTATAATAATGATGGGGGGATATTTTTGATGAAGAAGAAATTAATTTTATTTGCCATTTTCATGCTGGGAGCTTTTATATGTATCAATGCTGTTTCAGCAGCCGCTACCACCTCAGATGTGTCAAAAATAAAATTATCAAGTACAGCTAAACCCGTATTGGTTCATGTGGTATATTTAAATAGTAAAGGCAAAGCCATTAAAAAGGCCAAAGTTGGGGATACTGTCACATGTGCAATTTATGTTACCAACACAGGCAAAACAGCTTATAAAGTTAAGGTTAAGAACATTCCTTCTCGATCTGTAAAAGTCAAACTTTTATATGCAAAAGTTTCTCAAGGTAGTTTTAAAAAAGGAGTTTGGAATGTTGGTACTGTGAAACACCATGGTCTGCCAATGTTTATTATGGTGGCCAAACTACTTTCAACAGGTACCGATATAACACACGTTTCATTATCAGTTAATGGAAAAACCATTAATCAAGCTATTGCAACTCTAAAAGTCCAAAAATAGGAAATCAAACCTTTTTTTCTTT
>Ga0302161_10000517_pt1 | contig 10379 bp, 6 predicted proteins | sample I_Fen_E2_1_FD_193498 | JGI IMG/M metagenome (GOLD analysis project Ga0302161, IMG submission 193498) | Peat permafrost microbial communities from Stordalen Mire near Abisko, Sweden - I_Fen_E2_1 | ecosystem: Environmental > Terrestrial > Soil > Wetlands > Permafrost | place: Sweden: Abisko...
TGGATTCCTGCAAATTTACATGAGTTACTGTTAACACCTATAGATTCTATAAATAATCCGAGTGCCGTTCTTCTTATTAATATATACATAGTAAATGCAGCTATAAGTGCAATAAAGATTGCTACTGGAAGTAGTATATATCCAGTTCCTATAAATATAAAATCTTTATTAGTAAAAGTTAATATTTGACCTCCAGTTATGAGTTGGGCAATTCCCCTACCTACTATATACAAAATCAATGTTCCAACCATGGGTTGGACTCCTATATAAGAAACTAAAAATCCATTCCATATTCCACATAATGCTCCGCTAACTACACCTATTAATATAGCTAATGGCACAGAACCACCATCAACTATAACAGTTGCAGATAATGCTGCACTTATTGCTATTATAGAACCTACTGAAATATCAATTCCTTGAGTTGCAATAACAAGTGTCATTCCTATAGATATAAGGATAAGCGGTGCTGCACGATTTAATATATCTATTGTGTTTCCAAACAAATGCCCATCTTTCATAGTTATACTTAAAAAACTTGGTGTCATAATAAAGTTAACTAAAAGTAATACTATCAAGCTTGTTGCTGGCCAAAATATTTTTGCACTATAAAATTTCCGAAGAATATTTTTTTCTTTTTTTTTCTCCATACTAATTTGCACCTCCTGCTATAGTCTTCATTATATTTGATTCTTCTATTTCATCTCCAGATAATTCATCTATAATATTTCTGTCTCTAAGTACTATTACTCTATCACAGCACTTAATAACTTCTGAAAGTTCTGAGGAAATAAATAAAATTGTCATACCTTGCTTAGCTAATGCTAGTATCAATTCCATTATTTCTCCCTTTGCTCCAATGTCTATTCCCCTTGTTGGTTCATCTAAAATTAAAAGTTGTGGCTCCGTTGCAAGCCATCTAGCTAAAATTACTTTTTGTTGATTACCACCACTTAAATTACTTATTTTTTGTTCCATACTAGGAGTTTTAATTTTAAGTAAATCTATATATTTTTGTGATATTTCTTGTTGTTTTTTCATTGGTAAATATTTAAATATACCCTTGTTTGCTTGTAAGGCTAATATTATATTCTCTCTTATAGTTAAATCTCCAACTATTCCCTCCACTTTTCTATCTTCAGGACAAAATCCAAGTCCCTCTTCAATGGCTTTTTGAGGATATATATATGAATACTTCTTTCCATTTATAGTTATATTTCCGCTAGTAGATTTATCTATCCCAAATATTGCTCTTGCACATTCACTTCTACCTGATCCAAGGAGTCCTGCAAAGCCAAGAATTTCTCCTTTTTTAATTTTCATATTAAATGAATTTATTGTTCCAACCCTACCAAAATTATTTATTGTTATTAAATTTTCTCTTTTTATGTTATTGCTTTCTTTCTTTATTCTTGTGCTCTTTTCTATTTCACCATAATCTTTACCTATCATTTTAGATACTAAGTCAATTCTAGAAAGTTTATCAGCATCATATGTTCCGACTAATTCTCCATTTCTAAGAACTGTAACCTTATCTGAAACTTCATATACTTGTTCTAAAAAGTGAGTAACAAATATTATTGACATTCCTTCTTCTCTAAATTTTCTCATAATTTTAAATAACTGCTTTACTTCGTTGTCATCTAAACTAGATGTTGGTTCATCAAGAATTAATATCCCTTTTGAAATATCTACAGCACGCGCAATTGCTACCATTTGTTGTACTGCTACTGAATAATTATTTAATGCTTTTTTTACATCTATTTTTAAATTCAGTCTCTCTTGTAGTAATTTTGTTGCATCCTCATTTATTTTTTTCCAATCAATGCTTCCATTTTTTATAGGCTCACGACCAATATATATATTTTCAGCAACTGTCAAATTGGAACATAAATTAACTTCTTGATAAACAGTACTTATTCCATAGCTTTGAGCTTCTTGTGTACATGAAATTTTTATTTCTTTTCCTCTAAGTATAATTGTTCCTTCATTTATCTCATAAACACCTGTAAGTACCTTTATTAAAGTTGATTTTCCAGCTCCGTTTTCTCCCATAAGCGTATGGATTTCTCCCTTTTCAAGAGTAAAATCAACATTTGAAAGAGCTCTAACCCCCGGAAAAATCTTACTTATACCTTTCATTTCTAAAACTATATTAGAATCGCTCATTTATATCCCTCCTCTTGTTTTATATGTACGTACTACTCTCTTCTGAAATTGTACTTATGCTTTAAATGTATATCCAAAACTGGAAATAAAGGGTACTCTTTTGTGCAATGTTACATCAGAGAATTAGCTGTAGGTATTTCTTCATTAGAAGTTTTTCCATCTATGCTTGTACTAACTTTACCTCAGAAGCAAGCATAAATGGTACAACTTATGATGTTAAGTGAGAATCCAAATTTCACATTTGGTTATTCGAACTTACTAAGTGAACAAAGTGAGTCGAGTTTCATTTTCCCACAACCTAATTCTCAGTAACCGGAACAAAAGAGTTCCCTTTATTTTTGTTGATTATATTAATAAGTCTAGTATTTTCTATTAGGTAATTCAGTAGTTGCATCCTTTTGTAAGAATTGGCTTTCTTTAGACTTTATAGATCTTTCTACTTCTTTGCCATCCAATATACCTTTAGAAACTTCTAATAATTGTGGTCCTAGCAATGGATTACATTCAATAATTGCATTAGATTTACCAGCAGCCATTAATTCAAACATATCTTTAATACCATCAACTGAAACTATAAATATATCTTGTCCTGGTTTTTTACCATATTCTTCTATAGCTTGAACAGCTCCAACTGCCATATCATCATTATGAGCCCATAATACATTTATCTTATCTCCATCTGATTTTAAGAAAGCCTCCATAACTTCCTTACCTTTTGCACGAGTAAAATCACCAGTTTGTGATTTTATGATTTTATAGTTAGGGCAATCTTTTATTGTGTCATTAAATCCTTGTTGTCTTCCAACCATAGCAGTTGATCCAACAGTTCCTTGAAGTTCTGCTATATTAAGTTGTGCATCTTTGCCAAACTTATCTATTATAACTTGAGCTGCTTTTTTTCCTTCTTCCACCATGTCTGAACCTAAGAAGCATTTATAAAGTGATTCATCTGCAACTGTTACTTTTCTATCAACAATTACTACTGGAATCTTAGCATCCTTAGCTTCTTGCAAAACTGTATCCCATCCTGTCTCAACAACTGGATCTAAAGCAATTATATCTACCTTTTGTGCAATAAATGATCTTATCGCTTTTATTTGATTTTCTTGTTTTTGTTGACCATCAGAGAACTTTAACTCAAAATTAGGATCTAAAGTTGGAATTGTTTTTATAGAATCAGTCTCTGCAGTTCTCCAACCACTTTCTGCACCAACTTGAGCAAAACCAATTACCTTCTTAGCTGATGAGCTATCTTTCGCTGATTCTGCTGTTCCTGCTGAGTTTGATCCACCACAGCCTGCAAGCATACCTACACATAAAACTGCACTTGCCACTAAAGCAAACATTTTTTTAAATTTCATAATTAATTCCCCCTATATTTATGATTTCGTTTTCATATGTTCATTATATAACCTCAATCCTAAATTGTATTTGTACTAATCAGCACTTTTGTACACTTTTGTTAATTTAAGTAAAATTTTTATAAAAGTATATATTTTTCTAGTTCTTCAAACTTTCTTTATTAATCTTATTACATTCCAATATTACTTTTTTAGGAATTTCTTCTTTTTTATTTAGTATTTTAAGAGCATACTCTACAGCTTCTTTTCCGCCTGTTTCACAAGTAAAAGTTCCTTGCAATATACCGTTCTTAACCAGTTCTATTCCACCGTCACGACCTTGAAGCCCATCAACTCCTATTATTTTAACACCGTTAGCCTTTGTTCCAAACTTAGCATAATATGCACCCAATGCCATATAATCACTATGAGCAAATATTATATCTATATCAGTATCTTCTTTTAATATTGCTTCTATTTTATCTTGTGCTTCATTTTTTTGCCAATTTGCTACAATAGTTCTATCAATAGTAATATTTTTATACTTACTAATTGAATCTTTAAATTCACTCGTTATTTCTTCATCTGAACTTGAATTAAGCATTCCTTGTACTTCTATAACCTTTGTATTATTGTTTCCTGCTAATTCTGCTACTAATTCACCAGCTTGCACGCCTATAGATTTAGTATCTGAACCTATATACAATGTATAATCATACCCTTCAACTGCTCTATCTAGTATTATAACTGGTATAGATTCATATGCCTTTTTTACTACTCCCGTTAATTGTTTAGAATCATTTATTGATACTATTAATAAATCTGATCCAAAATTAATTAAATCCTGTATATCTTTTTTTTGTTTTTCCACATCTCCGCCTGCATCTTTATAAATTATTTTTACATTACTATGCTTTTTTGCTTCTTCTTCTATTTCCTTATTCATATCAATTCTCCATGGCTCATAGAGATTAGATTGAGACATTCCAATTATGAATATATCGTTTTCATTAGAGCTTGTCTTATAGAAATAAGTTGCTACAGCCATTGATAAAATTGCAATGATTCCAATTATATATACATAAACTATATTATTTTTTATCTTCATCTTATTTCCCTCTCTTATATTCTGTAGGAGAAAAACCAACAACTTTTTTAAAGGCTCTACAGAAATAATGCTGATTACTATATCCCACTAGTTCAGCAACATCATAAATCTTAATTGTGGGATCTTCCATAATATACATGGCTTTTTTTATTCTTATATTGGTTAAATACTCAATAAATGATGAGCCTGTTTCTTTCTTTAATAGCTTACTTAAATATGAAGATGTTACTTCCAATCTATCTGAAACATCATTTATATTTAAATTATTTGAATAATAATTTTCTTCTATATATTTAATTGTCAATAATGCCATAGGACTACATTTCTTTTTTTCATTTACACTATTTCTTATCGTTAAGTAAGCATCTTTTATCTTTAAAATTCCACTTGATACATTTGCTTGTTCAATTATTACATTGCACTTTAAATATTTAGATATTTCTACCTCCAATTGATTTCCAAGAGTAATCCACTCAAACATATCATCTATTTTACTCACTAATATAACATTTTTCTTATCATCAGCAAAAATAAATTTTACATTTGATTCCTTAAATTTATCATTTAGTAAATTCGCAATTGCAAATTCTAATAGCTCTGTATTCCATTTCTTATCTATTATTTCAATATTTAATTTATCTACAATTTTTATAACTGTAATTCCTATGTTCTTTCCAAAATCAATTTTGAAAAATTCCATTTCTCTTAATACTTCATCATCACTTAATTTATTATTTAGCCATTCACTAAAAAAAGTCTTTTTTAATACATCTATGTTTTCAGTCACTTGTTTATTTATCCATTGTAAGTAATTGTTTTCTCTTTCAATTTCATTAAGTTTATAAATTGCTTTCGTTATTATATCTTCCATACTCTTTTTATTTACAGGTTTTAAAATATAATCGAAAACATTGAATTTCAAAGCCTTTTGTGCATATGAAAAATCATCATACCCACTTATTATAATTACAATACTCTTATTATTAATCTCTTTTAATCTTTGTAAAAGGTTTAGTCCATTTAAAAATGGCATATTTATATCTAATAGAATAATATCAGGGGTTCTTTCTTGAATTACCTCCAGTGCAAGCTCCCCATCTTCAGCCTCCCCTACTATATCAATATTAAACTTATTCCAGTTTAAAATATTTTCAATTCCTCTTCTAATTTTCGGTTCATCATCAGCAATGACTAATTTCCACATAAGAAACCTCCATTTTTCTATACTACCCAACTATATCGCAAACATTTTATTATTTCTATTTTTTTACTTTACCTAATAATATCTATATTAGATATATATTTATATTATTTCAATATATTTCGGAAATTTATTATAAATAGTTGTATGTACAATTTCCATGCATTATAATATGCTTGTACATACATCTATATTGATCTACCTTATGTAAATGTATACTTAACGAAACAGATGATTTTTTCATTAAATTGGGAGGTGTTCATAATTGCAATAGAAAAAATGGATTGTTTATCTAAATCATTTAATTGTTAAAGGAGTAGATTTAACTATGTATAATAAATTAAAAGAACTGATGAAAAATTATTCCATACATACTAAATTAAAAAGAACATTTGCATCTATACTTGGATTAACACTTTTTCTTATGATAGTGGTAATCTGTGTTTTACTCTTTATATCTTCAAGAACAAATTCATTATATGGTGGACCATATAAAGTTTCTCAAAATATATCTGATATTAGAGTTAACCTACAGACAATAAAGATGAATATGTATAGAGCTATTGCTGAGACAGATTTAGAAATCAGAATGGTATATTTAGAACAAGCTGATACAGAATCTATCGCTCTTACAAACAATGTAGAAATTCTAAAAGAAACATTTAAAGGAAACCCATCATTATTAAATGAATTTTTATCAAACGTAAAAAATTCTGAAGAGAAAAGAGAAAAATTACGTAATTTACTTAAATCACCTGTTAATCCATCAGTACTTAAAGTAAGTCAAGATACTTATTCTTCCCAAATTAAAACTGCTCAAGATTCTATACTTAAGCTTTTTGAAGTGTCCCAAGAAAGTGCCAAATCTTTTGTTAATAGTTCAAACATATATAAAAATATATCCCTTGTACTTATTATTCTTATTACGATTATTTTAATAGCAATATCACTCTTATTAAGTAAATTATTAGAAGACGTATTGCTTGAAGGCATTCACCATATCAAATATATAGCAAAAAATCTATCTTCAGGAAATCTTAAGATAGATTCTAAATATAATTCAAAGGATGAAATGGGCGAGATGTCAAATGATTTGACTAATTCTATAGGCATGTTAGTTTCTTATATTAATGATATAACTACTACTTTAGAGAAATTAGCAAGTGGTCACTTAGATATACACTTAAATACATCAATAGAATACATAGGTGATTTTACTCCTATACAAAATTCGCTTGAAAATATTATTGATTCCTTAAATACTATTTTCTTTAATATGCATCAATCAATTTCTTCAATTTCTAATGGTTCAGAGCAGATATCTTTGACTACTCAAACGCTTTCTGAGGGTTCTTCAGATCAAGCTGGCGCTGTCGAAGAACTTTTAGCAAGTTTTACTGAAATACTTGATCAAGTCAAAAAAAATACTGAAAATGCTGAGAAAGCTAACGAATTTTCAAACAATACTAAGCAAATTGTTGAGGATGGTAATAATAAAATGCAAAAATTAATGGATTCTATGAAAGAAATAACTATCTCTTCAAAACAAATTGCTGTCATTATAAGTACAATAGAAGACATAGCTTCTCAAACAAATCTTTTAGCATTAAATGCAGCTATAGAAGCTGCTAGAGCTGGTGAAGCTGGCAAAGGTTTTGCAGTAGTTGCCGATGAAGTTAGAAATCTTGCAGAACAATCTGGTACCGCAGTAAAAAATACTACAATAATTATAGGAAATTCTTTGTCTGCTGTAGCTAACGGAGAAAATTTAGCTAAAGAAACAGCAGCTTCATTAGATATGATAGTAAAAAATGTCGAGGATACGGCAACTTTAGTAAAAGAAATAACTATAGCATCTGAAAATCAGACTGAAGCTATAAGTCAAGTAACTGACGGAGTTGAGCAAATTTCCCAAGTAGTTCAAATGAATTCAGCAACAGCAGAAGAGCTAGCTGCCTCTACTGAAGAATTAGTTTCCCAAACCCAACTCATAGAAACAGAAATAGCAAAATACTCATTAAAAGAATAGTCCATCAAAAAAACATTCTATGCTTAATATCTTTTCTATTTTACAAGCTAACTTTTATGAAATATTATCATATGACTAAAAATAATTGCTTGTACAAATTTCTTGTATTATAATATGCTTGTGCATACGTATACAACGATATGTATTCTATGTAACTGTATACTAAAATAAATGATTGTTTTAGACACATTCATAAAAATAATAGACTAGTAAGTTTGTCTATTTTATCTGATGTCTAGCCACTGTAACACTCCCTCTTCTTTAAGCGGGAGATAACAGTGGCACGACCCTAGATAAGTTCAACTAGGATTCAGCTGGGGAGCAAACCCCACCTGAATCAAGTTTCACTTGATTTCATGTGTCTTATTAAATTTGGAGGTGTTCATATAATGGCAATAGAAAAAAAACTTTTTGGTACAATGTCTAATGGGAAAGAGGTCCATATTTATACCTTGAAAAATTCTAACGGAATGGAAACAGAAATTTGTACTTATGGTGGTGCAATTGTCTCAGCGATTGTTCCTGATAAAAACAACGAATTCCGTGATGTAGTATTAGGATATGATAATTTAGAAAGTTATTTAAAAGGAGATAAGTTTTTTGGTGCTTTAATAGGTCGTTTTGGGAATAGAATACAATATGGCAAATTCACCCTTAACGGTAACTATTATGAATTAGCACAAAATAATGGAAAAAATCATCTTCACGGAGGAGTAAATGGTTTTGATAAAGTAGTATGGGACTCAAAAATAGTTGAAAATGAACCTAATACATTAGAACTTTCTTACTTAAGTGAAGATGGTGAAGAAGGCTATCCTGGAAATCTTAATATTAAAGTAACTTACGTACTTACTGATGATAATGCTTTAGAAATAAATTATCTGGCAACTACTGATAAAGATACAATTGTAAATCTTACAAATCATGCTTACTTTAATTTATCAGGTCATTCATCTGGTAATGTTCTTACTCATAAATTAATGATTAATGCGGACAAGTTTACTGTAAACGATGAATATTCAATTCCTACTGGAGATATTAAACAAGTAGATGGTACATCTATGGATTTTAGAACATTAACTACTATTGGTAAAAATATAAATAGTGATTATGAACAAATTATCTTCGGGAATGGATATGATCATAATTGGGTATTAAATACTAATGGTTCAGATACTACAAAAGCAGCTCAAGCTATTGATGAAAATACAGGTATAATAATGGATGTTTATACAACTACTCCTGGTATTCAATTTTATAGTGGAAACTTTCTTGATGGATCTGATATTGGTAAAAATCAAGCCATTTATAACATTAGAAATGGCTTTTGTCTTGAAACTCAATATTTCCCTAATTCTATAAATTGTAGTAATTTTGAATCTCCAATTCTTAGGGTTGGAGAAGAATATAAACATAAAACAATTTATAAGTTCTCTATACTATAAGACTTAAAATATCATTTTATCCGATAACGGTTGCACGCTCCTGGACGAGGTGCCCCTTGTGGGTATGAGTTCAACTAAGATTCAGATGGGGATTAAAACCCGACCTGAATCGAGTTTCACTTGATAAAAAAAACAATTCCTTAATAAAATAGGATATATATTTGTGCAAGAGGACTATTAAAGTTTCATCTTTTACACAAATGTATATCCTATTATTTATTTTTGTTCTTCAAGAACTTTATAAATTGCTTTTGCAACGCCTAAATTGCCATTAGTATCTGTTATGTACTTTGCTATTTTCTTTATTTCTGGAATAGCGTTTCCCATAGCTACTGATTCTGTAAATTCAGTAAACATAGAATAATCATTAAAACTATCTCCAAGTACCAATACTTCATCTCTTCTTAATCCCATTTTTTCTGCCACTTTTGCAAGTATAATTCCTTTTTGCGCAGTTATATGAGTAACTTCGATATTATCTTTAAAAGATGATGAAACTGCAATTCCTTCTATTTCACCTATAACTTTCTTCATTTTATTTATAAGCTCTATATCACTATGGAAAGCTACGAATTTTCTAATTTCCATATCACTATTTAAGAAGTCATTCAAATGAGAAATATAGTTAAGATTAACAAAATACGGTTGACTCTTAGCAAATGCTAATGCTTCCTCTTGTGTAAATTCTGGATTAAATGACAAGGTTCTAAATACCATTTCTTTTAATGCTTCTTCTTTAGTATCAGTAGTATATATTCCTTTATTCGTAAATATCCTTGCCGATACTTTTTCTTCCTGCAATATATGTATGATTTTTGTTGAAATCTCTTTCTCTATATTGATGTCTTCTATTATATTACCATTTTCATCTCTGTACTCTGCACCATTCATAAGCACACATTGACATTTTATATTATTTTCTTTAAGAAGTGGTTCAACAGTATCATATTCTCTACCTGTTGAAATGGCAAATACAATTCCCGCCGCCTCTGCCTTCTTTATAGCAACTACAGTTTCTTTATCTATATTATGTTTTTCATTTAATAAAGTCCCATCCATATCAGATGCAATAAGCTTTATCATTTTT
>Ga0302161_10000521_pt1 | contig 10357 bp, 9 predicted proteins | sample I_Fen_E2_1_FD_193498 | JGI IMG/M metagenome (GOLD analysis project Ga0302161, IMG submission 193498) | Peat permafrost microbial communities from Stordalen Mire near Abisko, Sweden - I_Fen_E2_1 | ecosystem: Environmental > Terrestrial > Soil > Wetlands > Permafrost | place: Sweden: Abisko...
CTCCACAGATGATGACTAACTCAAGAATACAACTTTTCATTAGTTAAATACGAAAATAGGAGGATAATCATGTTTATTGATAATTTAGATAAAATAATTGGAATGGTTGGTTTGATTATAGGAATTGAATTAATTGCAATAGCGATTTTCACGGTTTCAATTTTGTACTTCAGGAGTCCGGTAGTCGCTGGAATAATTGGGAACTTATCCAGTCTAGGAATGATGTTGGGTACCATTTTTGTTTTTGTGAAAAAAGAAATGCATTAAACTTTGATACTTAAAAATTGTCACATGTTAAGTAAAAAAATTATTTCTTACCTTTTTAATTAATTTTAAGTTTTAATTTCCTTTGCTTTAAAGCTCGTTTTCCGTATTTGCGATAAATAAATTCTACTAAAAACGCTGCTGTTGTTACTGTTACTAATAATTCAAGTGTTAATGGTGAATTATAGATTTGGTAATAGATTAGTATGATTAATGCAAATAGGCAGCCTATTATGGCTAGCCAGATGATGTATCTGTTAGCGTTGGTTTGTTTATATACTTTGAGGTGTGCGAAGTTTACTCCGGCATAGATTATTAGGAATAATGCACTGCCCATTAAAGCTACGCTGCTCAAGTTGAGGAATATTGTAAAGAGGATAACAATAGCGCTGGTGATAATTAAACCTTCTTTACCATCTCTCCATGCAGTTCTATTGAAAATTTCAGGTAGTTCACCTTTTTTTGCCATTAGATAACTTACATTAGCCCCTCCGTAAAGTGTGGCATTAATTGCAGATGAAGTTGAGATTATAGCTGCTATGGCCATTATAGTAAATCCTATGGTTCCTGCAAATGGTTCTGCTGCCACTGCCAGGGCATAATCAGCTGTTTTAGCAATCTCAGGAATTGGAAGATTTCCCACTACCACTAAAGAGACAAGTACATATATTAACATCACTAGTACAACTGCGATGTACAGTGCCCGGGATATGTTTTTTTCAGGATTTTTTATATCTTCCGCAGTATTTGTGATTAAACCAAAGCCTTGATATCCTAAAAATAATAATGCAGATGCTGTTAGTATATTAGTGACATGGGGAAACTGAGAAATTGTTAATAGGGAAGGTTTTATGAAGAACAATCCTACTAAAGCAAAAACCATCAATATCCCTACTTTTATTCCCACAATTACTATTTCTGATCTTCCCACTACCTTGGGTCCTAAAAAATTGATGGACGTAAAGATCAGAATAATTAGAATTGCTAGAATAGTAACAGAGAGTCCTGATTGACCCATAGGTAGGAATGTAGCAGCATAACTTCCAAATGCCTCTGCATAAACACTCAGGGCAAAGATGTAGCCAATCCATAGAAGAAAATTAAATCCACCGCTCAGGACACCATCACCAAATCCTCTGACTAAAAACTCCACAGGTCCTCCTGCAGATGGATATCTAGTAGCTAATTTGGCATAGGAGTACGTACTGAGAAGTGCAATTGCACCTCCAATAATAAAAGAGATATAAACTACATTACCAGCTATTGTAGTTGCAATACCCAAAATAGAAAAAATACCCGCCCCGATCATACCACCTATCCCAATGGCAACGGCAGACCAAATACCAATAGGTTTTCCATTTAAAGCTTCATGACTCTTACCCATCAATTAGTATTTAGAACATTCTAATTGTTATTAATAGTGGTTTATATTCAAAATGACTATCCATCATACTTTGAGAATAACAATCAGCAACGGTTATATTTTTAGAACATTTCGCTTATGTATCCATATCCACATAAAAAGGTTCAACATAGGAAATGGAACTTAGAGACAATAATAAAAATCTCTCTTAAATTTAACAGCACCTATGAGTAAATGATACAGTCAATATCTAAATATATGAATGAATGAAGCTATAAATAATTAATATTATTAATCAATATTGCATTTTACTTTCAGAGTATACTCTTTAATCTCAAATTGTATGGGGTATGTGTATCTGCTAGTTGTATTAATACTTGAAGAGTTTTCATTTTAACGAATTTATTAATAGTTCATTAAACATAATTAATAATATAAATTAATTTTGATTTTTTTTAAAATGTGGGTTGATTTGATGGATGAAAATATTCAATGGTTGGCTAATGTTGTTGAGTCTTCTGATGATGCAATTATTAGTAAATCTCTAGATGGTATTATAACTACTTGGAATAAAGGTGCAGAACTCATATATGGTTATTCAGCTGAGGAAGTTATAGGTAAAAATATATCCATATTGGCACCACCTCAACTAAAAAATGAAATAACGCAATTAATTATAAAAATTAAAGATGGAAAAAGGGTTTCTCACTATGATACTATTAGAATAAGAAAAGATGGTAAACATGTTGACGTTTCAATTACCATGTCTCCAATTTTTGATAACTCAAGAAATCTCATTGGAATCTCAACAATCGCAAGAGATATCACCAAAGAAAAAAAATCAGAATTAGCCTTAAAAGAAAGTGAAGAAAAGTACAGAGAATTATTCAACAATGCAAATGATCAGATTAGTTTGATTGAGATTAAAGCAGATGGTTTCCCTGGGAATTTCATCGAAATGAATGAAGTTGGATTAAAAAGATTGGGCTATAGTCGCGATGAATTATCGAAGATGACTGTTGTAGATCTAATTGCCCCTGATAAACGTTCTGAAATGCGTAAAAATGCCATTGAACTGCAGAACAAAGGACATGTCACATTCGAAACAGTTAACATCACCAAAGACGGGACAAAAATACCAGTTGAAATTAGTAATCATCTTTTTGAAATTAACGGAAAGAAATTTGCACATGGCGTTGTTCGTGATATTAGTGACCGTAAGAAAGCAGAAGAGGCATTAAAGAAAAGTGAAATGAAGTATAAAAAAATTTTCGATACTGTTCAGGATGTTTTCTTTCAGACCGACACAGAGGGTAATATAACTGAAATAAGTCCGTCTATTGAAAGATATTCAGGATATAAACCAGAGGAATTAATAGGTAAACCTGTTGAAATGTTCTATTACAACCTTGATGATAGAAAAAGTTTTTTAAAAGAGTTTGAGGAGAAAGGTGAAGTAGTTGACTATGAACTCAAATTTAAAACAAAAAATGAAGATTTAATTTACTCGTCCATTAATGCTCAGTTGTTATTAGATTCAAAGAATAAACCAATAGGAATTGAAGGTACCTTAAGAGATGTAACCGACCGAAAAAAAGTTGAAGAAGCCATAAGAAAAAGTGAAGAGAAATATCGTAACATAGTTGAAAAATTCCTTAAAGTATCCAATGAAATATTAATCGAAATCAGTAAAAAAGATTAATTTAATTTTGAGAGTATTTTTATGACTAAAACTAAAAAGGAAAAGCTTGACGATGTGCTTACAGGTCTCATGCAAGTAGGGCAGATAAAAGCTTGTGGTATTGTTTCTAAAGAGGGTCTATTAATAAATTCAAGTACTCCTCCTGATGTGGATGCCAGGATATTTTCTGCACTTTGCTCAACCATAATGGGAGCTGCAGAGGCAGCATCAGGACAAATGACAACCGGAACAGTAGCACAAATATCAGTTAAAACCGAAAAAGGAACAATTGTACTAATTCCAGCAGGTTTAAAGGCCATATTAACCCTTTTAACCGATCCAGAAGCTCAACTTGGACTAATATTCTATGAAATGGAAACACGTGCAGCCCAGGTTGAAGAAATCCTAAGCGAAATCTAGTATTTTTCTGTATTTATAACTAAAAGAATAAGTCGCACAGCATACACTCAAATTAACAGCACCTATGAGTAAATGATACAGCTGATATCTAAATTTATGAATGAATGAGTGCAGATATGAGTAAATGCATTCATTATTAAGTAAAGTCATATGTTGCGTACTTAATCTAATTGCATATCTGGTTAAATAGATAAAAAGAGACATGTTAGTTCATTATTATTTTATAATTACCAATAATTAAACGAAAAATAGATAGATTTAGTGAAATATTACACCAAAACCAGTCATGTATTGCAAGTGTAAAACAAATCATATTAAATGTGTTAATTTCTTGGACAAAATTATAAAATTAAATATAAATTAGAACCATCCCCAAACAAAAACCCTAAGTAAAACTCTGAATAGATTTAAGTGTGATTCACATTAAATTCTTTTAAGATATGTTTATGGGGGTTAATAGTGGAGATTGTAATTATGGGCGGAGGAAGAGTTGGTATGAATCTTGCCTCATTTTTGATTTTAGATGGCCATGATATAACTTTGATAGAAAATAATGAAGAAAAGTGCCGAGTTATTGCTTCTGAGCTGGATGCCGCCGTTATATGTGGTAATGGAACTGACATAAATACTTTAGAAGAATCTAATTTGGAAGATGCTGATTTTTTTGTAGCAGCTACTGGACATGATGAAACTAACCTATTAGCATGTATATTAGCCAAGGACTTTAAAATTACGACCATTGCTAGGATAAGTGATCCTAATCATAAAGAAGCCTTTAAAAAAGTGGGCATTGATATGGTCGTGAATCCAGAAGTTATTGCAGCTAGTTATCTTGAAAGACTAGTTTTCAGACCCCAAGTAGCTGATTTAACTATAATTGGAAAAGGAGAAGCTGAATTATTAGATTTTACCTTAGAAAATAGTGAATTCATAGGTAAAAAGGTTGGCGATGTAAGTCCAACTGAAAATTATGTAATAGTAGCCGTTTATTCAAATGGTGATATAATTCCTGATCCTAATATGGTCTTAGAGCCCGGTATGAAAATATCTATTCTAGTAAAGACAAAATTCGCTAAAGATGTATTGAAAAGATTTAACAAAACATAGCCATCTATGACAGTCTGAACCTTATTACCAGTTCCTTAGATCACCAATTAGATTAATAGCCCATAGTAAATTCGTGCAACTGAAAATTCAAAACAAGAACCCAAAAAAAACCGATTTTTTTGAATTAATTTGAAAATAAAAATTGAATCTGCACAACTCGTTCATTAATGTAAAACATAATTTAAGAATTATTTATCTAAATTACTATTTTATGGTCACATAGGAGGATAAAAATTGAAGGAAACAAAAGTAGATTGTTTAGATATCCCTTCTATTAATCTTCCTGAGGAATGGTCATGTATAAAAACTGAAGGCCCAGGACCTTTTGTAACAAGAGCTATTCTAAGGCATCCTAAAGGTGCTCAAGTCAATTGGAATTCTAGAGACCATCGTAAACACTATAATCTTTTGGACAGTGAAAATAAATCTACATGGTGGGCTCCAGGGGCAATTGGATGGTGGATAGGTATACTCTTCGCAATTGGTTCTGTTTGTTTTGCAGCTGGTGCTGCACCAGGTTATGTGGATTGGGTTGGTAATCAAATAGATGGAATGACATTTTTCATTGGCTCAATTTTTTTCACTACAGCTGCCTTCTCGCAGTACATTGAAACTGTAAACGCACGTCAAACTCCTAAAGGTTTATTATTAAATGAGAAAAAACGTTTTTTTACTTGGGAACCTCGGAGGATTGATTGGCTTGCTGGTGTTGTACAGTTTATTGGTACACTTTTTTTTAATATAAGCACTTTCTACGCTCTGAACAGTACTCTGACCGTTCATCAGATAAACCACCATGTTTGGGGGCCTGATGTATATGGATCTATCTGTTTTTTGATTGCAAGTGGGTTGGTGTGGATGGAAGTTGGACACTCCTTATTTTCATGGAAGATAGGAAATCTTTCATGGCAAATAGCATTATTAAACCTTTTAGGGTCAATTGCTTTTGGTGTTTCTGCAATTGCTGCTTTTGTTCTACCATTAACTGGGCAGCCAATTAATTTAACACTGGTGAATCTAGGAACATTTACAGGAGGTATATGCTTCCTAATAGGTGCCATATTGTTACTTCCTGAACGTACACATCCCGATTAATATGTTTAACAAAATAAGAGAATATCCATGAATATGAAAAAAGAAGTTGAACATTCTGTATCTGGTAAACCATACTTGCGGAGTAATCAAAGGATAATCCAACGACAAATTACTTAGCAATCTCTCAAATTTTAAAACAGACCATATACATCTTTTAATTTTCTTTACTCTTTTATTAGAATGCTTTCAAATCTTCTTTTAGTATTTAACATTGCACTGTAAGTTTTCGAAGTCATATAATGTCAGATTTACTTCGTTATCCCCGAATATGGTTATCCATAACTTCGCAATATTTTTTTTTAATAATTCACTGATCATTGTGCTGGCAAAATACTATTTATAAGTCAATAGTTTTTTTTAATAATCTAAAAAAACCAATTGAAAAGCTGAAAAACATGTATCAAACCAATATATGTGCTTATAACTGATGGATTCTATACTAATCGATAGAAATGAATGATAATGATAAAACTAATTACTAATCAACTGATCAAATTTGGGAGCATTATCCAATAAGTGTAAACTTTATATTGTCATATTATAGTACTATCCTTTAAATCATCCTTAAACTTAGTTTTTTTCTTTAAAAAAACTGAAACTATTTATGTTATGTTCTTTAATTTCTATTTGTAGTGTGATATGTTATTAGATTTAATTTAACTTTCGGAAAGGATATAAATGGTTAATAAACCTTTAATATCTGTTAATAATATTTTTGTAATAGCTTTTATTATAGTAATCGGTTTTGTAATTATCTCATTGTTGTTGAGAAATAATTCTGTTTCATTAATGTATTTTGGAGACATATATTCTCCTGTTATAGATTTATTGGTTGTTTTAACATTGTTTTATGCTACAATTCGTTCTTTTCGTTATGGTCGACGTGTGCAGATCGCTTGGTTGTTCATAACTCTTGCATTTTCTTTTTATGCGGTTGGAGATATATTATGGGCAATATTAGAGCTTGGATTTCATCAAACCCCATTTCCTTCTGTAGCTGATGTTTTTTATTTAACTTTTTATCCGCTTTTTGCCCTTGGTATTTATTATCTACCCCGATTTTCGTTTACTAGAAAAGAAATGCTTAAAATATTTCTAGATATGGGAATTATAGTTATTACTGTTGGTATCATATTTTGGACTTTTTTAATTATACCAACTTTCTCAAACCCGGAAAACTCATTTGCTAACATTGTGTCAGTAATCTCCATAATCGGTGATTTTTTACTCTTTTTTGTGTTAATAAGGTTGCTTAATAGTAATTTTGATGAGAATATGGGGCCTGTGCTGCTTCTTAGTATGAGTATTTTGGTTATGATTGTTACAGATAGTATTTACGCGTTTCAAACAATACAAGGAACCTATATACTTGGTGGTTTATTGGATACGGGATGGATATTAAGTTTTGTTTTGGTAGGTTTGGCTGCATTTTTACAAGCTAGTAATGAAAAAATAGATTTAAAAAGATTTTCTTATCTAATAATCTGGATCCAGAAATCTAATTTAATTTCCTATCTACCTTTTATTTGGGTATTAATCGCATTTGCACTACTTGTATGGGCCAATGACAACTTCGTATATCCCAATTTAGAGTTCATTGAACTTGGAGTAGGATTCATTATTTTTCTAGTAATTATTCGTCAGATTATCACATTAAATGAGAATAAAAATCTTTTAGTTGTAGCTGAAAAGGAGATTAAATCCCGTAAAATAGCAGAAAATGCCGCTCGGGAGAGTGAAATATATTATAGGACTATTTTCGAAAATACTGGAACTGCCATTAGTCTAATTGAAGAAGATATGACAATATCAAGGGTCAATTCCGAAGCTGAACGGATAATTGGATTTTCAAAGGAAGAAATAGAAGGAAAGAAAAAATGGACTGAATTCGTGGTTAAAGAAGATTTAAAGAGAATAAAAGGTTATTATGCCCTAAGAAATGATCCCGTAGCACATCCAACAGAATATGAAACAAAGGTAAGAGATAAAGCAGGGAATATAAAAGATATTCTAGTAACAATAGTTAACATTCCAGGCACACAAAAACAATTAGCATCAATTTTAGACATAACCAAACGTAAAATAGCCGATAATAAGATTAAATCATCATTAAAAGAAAAAAATAATCTCCTTCAAGAAATACACCACCGAGTAAAAAATAACATGCAAATCATCTCCAGCCTACTCAACCTGCAAATAAAATATGTGGATGAAGAGGAAGCTGTGAATGTCTTAAAAGAAAGCCAAAACCGGATTAAATCCATGGCCATGATCCATGAAAAACTGTACATGTCTGACGATTTAGCTCATATTAATTTTGTTGATTACATTCAAAGCCTTGTTAAAAACTTATTTTATTCCTACAATGTTGAAAACACCAATATTAAACCAATATTTGAAGTAGAAGATGTAACTTTAAATATGGAAACTGCAGTTCCCTGTGGTTTAATAATTAGTGAACTCGTATCTAACAGTTTAAAATATGCATTTCCAAATGAAAAGAAAGGAGAAATTCTTGTGTCACTCAAAACTGTAGATGATAAATATGAACTTATCATCCGGGAAAACGGCATAGGATTACCCGAAGAACTTGACTTTAACAACCTAGAAACCCTTGGTCTTCTACTGGTAAATAATCTAACAGAACAAATTGATGGTGAACTCACAATTAACAGAAGCCCTGGAACAGAATTTAAAATCAAATTTAAAGAATTAGAATACAACGAACGAATAATAAAATATTAATATTTTCAAATTCTTTTTCAAACTCGTATTAGTAACAAGATGAAGAGAAGTGTCAAAGTAAAAAGATATGGTTAAATTAGATATTAATTGGTGGTTTAATGAATAGTAATAATGATATGGTTACTCAAACAGGACATAAACAACGTTTTTATGCTTTTTGTGGTATTATTGCGCCGATATTCTTCTGGTTTATGGTGATAGTGGAGAGCTTTTTACGGCCAGGTTATAGTCAGTTCTTTAATTTCGTGAGCGATCTCGGTGTTGGTCCCTTAGCTATACTTCAAAACATTAACTTCGTTGTTTTCGGTCTTTTATCGCTTGGTTTGGCTCTTGGTCTTCGGGTTGGTTTACCATCTTCACAAGGGATAGCCCTGAAAGCTGGTGTATGGTTCGTGATAATATTCAGTCTTGGTGTATTGTTAGCTGGAGTATTTCCAGAAAATTTTCTCTCACAAGGTCCGCATAATTATGTTAGTGCCACAGCATTTGTCGCGATCATAGCTGCCCAATTGCTGATATGGCAAGGATTAAAAAACGAAGATAGTAAAATTTGGGACAGATATAAAACATATTCATTGATAAGTGGTTTGTTATCAATTATTTTGGTAATTTTACTTAAAGTAGCCATTCTTTATGGCATTTACCCAGGGCTCGTCCAAAGGGCATTCCTCATAGTACCATGGATATGGATTGGAATAACAGGATTAAAACTCTATTCACTACAAAAGAAATATACTTTAGAAAAATATTATGGGGAAAATCTATGAAATTATTTGCGAGATCTTTATTCTCATTAATCTTACCTTTAATTTTCACTGTTATAGTACCTTCAATATTTATTCTTAAGTTTAATAATCATTTATTGACTTCTAATTCTGTTATTTCAGGATTTATATTAGCTGTGGGAATATTTTTAATTCTTTTAGGATTAGGATTTGTAGTATATACCAATAAATCGTTTTTAAAAGTAGGTAAAGGCACTCTGGCACCGTGGGATCCTCCAAAGAAGTTGGTAGTGGCTGATCTGTACAGATATGTTAGAAATCCTATGATAAGTGGACTTTCAATGATTATTCTAGGTGAATCAATGATCTTTTCTTCTATTGAATTATTTGGATTTTTTATTTTCGTAGTTATTTTTAATCACGTCTATTTTGTTTATTCAGAAGAACCCGGCTTAACTAAAAGGTTTGGAAACGAGTATACTGAGTACAAGAAAAATGTACCAAGATGGATACCTCGCTTAACCCCATGGGAAAAGGAATAAAACTTGTAATCATATAAGATTTACTTCGTTAAACCCGAATATGGTTATCCATAACTTCGCAATATTTTTTTTCTATTAATTCACTGATCAGGTGTGCAGGCAACAAACCTTTATGATTTGGTTAGTATCCGTTTTTATAAATTAAAGAGATTAATTCATGACCTTTATATCAGATAGCAGAATTGTATGTTTTTATTAAAGTTAAAAACAGAATAATATGCATATTTCTGGAGTTTGCGCATTAATAACTCCTGTTATACTATTTTGCAAACTTAGGCAGAATCTGAACCATGAAAAGGATCTACTTTCTACTTTATTCACGGATTAGATTTTAAAAACTAATTTTTCAATATCTTCTATTGTATATTTAGTTTTGTGCATCATAGAATAATTTAAATGTATTTATGGGTTCCAT
>Ga0302161_10000524_pt1 | contig 10330 bp, 8 predicted proteins | sample I_Fen_E2_1_FD_193498 | JGI IMG/M metagenome (GOLD analysis project Ga0302161, IMG submission 193498) | Peat permafrost microbial communities from Stordalen Mire near Abisko, Sweden - I_Fen_E2_1 | ecosystem: Environmental > Terrestrial > Soil > Wetlands > Permafrost | place: Sweden: Abisko...
AAAATAACATGCCAGTTGCCTAACACTGATTTTATAAATATATTGCATTAAGTCAATTAGCTCAATTCCGTTACAATGCTATACCTTGTTACATTTTACATATACATTAGATTTAAGTCAACATATCGTTCTTCTATATGTACTTATCAAAAAATCATTTTCAAAATCTTCAAATCCCTCATTTTATATTCTAGAAGTTTCATACTATAGCCTATAATTTAATATTATTTGTACAATAAAAAATAGAAACAATAATTGAAAATATTAATACCCCATACTCAATCATCATTTCTATTTCACTTTAAGTTAGATTTTAAATTTTACATCTTAGTTCTCGAATTTACTCAGCAACCGCATGTAAGTCGAGTTTCCTTTGTTCTAGACTAAAAATTTTCTATTATTCTAAGATTTCATCTATTCTATCTAGTTCTTCTTTAGAAAATTCTAAATTATCCAACGCCTTTATATTGTCCTCAATTTGCGATGGTCTGCTTGCTCCAATTAATACCGAAGTTACATCTCCTCTTAAATTCCAAGCAAGTGCCATTTGTGCAAGACTTTGCCCTCTTTCTTTTGCCATTTCATTTAATTTAATAACCTTATTAATTTTTTCTTCTGTTACATCACTCTCATGTAAATATAAACTATTTTTCGCTATTCTTGAATCCTTTGGAATTCCATTAATATATTTATCAGTAAGTAATCCTTGTGCAAGCGGTCTAAAAACTATAGTTCCAATACCTTCTTCTTTATGAACTTCAAATTGTTTACCTTCAATACCTCTTTCGAACATTGAATATCTAAGTTGATTTATTAAACATGGTGTTCCAAGCTTCTTTAAAATCTCCGATGCTCTCTTAGTTTGTTCTGGTCCATAATTTGATATTCCTACATATAATGCTTTTCCTTGTCTAACCATTAAATCTAAAGTTGCCATCGTTTCTTCTAGAGGTGTTTCTGGATCATATCTGTGATGATAAAATATATCAACATAATCAAGTCCCATACGTCTTAAACTTTGGTCTAAACTTGCAACTAAATACTTCTTAGATCCACCATCACCATAAGGTCCTTCCCACATATCATAGCCTGCTTTTGTTGATATCACCATTTTATCTCTGTCATAAGAAGTATAATTTTTCTTTAATATTCTTCCAAAGGTTTCTTCCGCAGAACCATCAGCTGGCCTGCCGTAGTTATTAGCTAAATCAAAATGTGTTATTCCAAGCTCAAAAGCTCTTTTTAGAATTGCTTCACTATTTGAAAAAATATCGTTTTCGCTAAAGTTATGCCATAACCCTAGAGATATAGCTGGTAATTTAAGTCCACTGTTTCCACATTTATTGTATATCACTTTATAATCCCTCCGATAATTAAACGTTAACAATTAATAACTAACAATTGTTAATATTTCATTTTACTTATTTAATATGTGCGTCTAGTTGGTAGTAACCTGTCTGTATTTGCTAAGTTATATGTACTTAAACCTTATTCTCTTAAGATTTGAAAAATCCCTTTTTAATATTCACAACTACCATTGAGATGTTATAAAAATAAATAAGACATCGAAAAAATCACTTTTAACAAACTACTTATCCAATGTCTTTCTTATTAATTAACCTATCAATTATTTAAATATATTAATAACCTTCTCACCTTTGCCACAACATTTTTTATATTTCTTTCCGCTATCACATGGACAAGGGTCATTTCTTCCAACAGACTTATTTTCTTTTACGCTAACTAAATTTGATTTAATATCATTAGTTGTTAATCCCTTATATCTCCATAATCTGATTTTCTTAACAAACTTATTCATCATACTACATGCAACATATTTAGCATCTTCATTTTCTATATTAATTAATTCTACCATTTTATCTACTGAATCTTTTGGTTCATTTTCTTGAACATCAAAAATCAAGTCTTCCATCATAGCTATTAGCATATCCTTATCTACACTAAACATATCAGTAAATTCTTTATAAAAAGCTTTTCCAGATTTGCTATTATAAACCCAATTTTCTTCTAACATATTTAATAATTCTTCTTTTGGAATCATAGCATAACTTAAATCTTTTTCTTTATCTATATCCTTTAATAATTCTTCGAAATCTTCTATTTCATTATTTACAATAAATATTCCTTCTTCTCTATATTCATTATAATAATACCCAGCTTCTCTAATTAACTGTTCTACTTCACAATTTTCTATATTCGAATATCTTTCTATTATTTCTTTAGCATCTTCTAATCTTAAAATACCATATACTTTATTCATTCCTCTAATGATATTTAAAATTTCACTATTGGCTTTTATTACACGCCTATATTCAATATCATTTCTTTCTCTAATTAATTCTTGTACTATTTCAGGCATTAAAAACACTGATATATCATCTTTTACAGTTGGAAAAAGCATTCCTTGTTGTATAAAGTATACACTCTTATCTGCTTCGTCTTCATCAATATCATCAAAAAGTTTTACGCCTTTACTATCCACATAACTTTTTAAAATTTTATATCTTTCTTCTTCAAACACTAGAAGTCTTTTTTCAACTAAGCCCTTATATTCTTCAAGTAATCTTTCAATTAACTTTTCTTTATTTAAACCTGATATCTTATTTACACCAAGATTTCTTGCTATATTATATATCTCATCTTTAGATAAACAATTTATTAATTCATTTAAATCAAAAGAATATACTCTTTTACTTAACTTTTTCTCCATTTTATTTGCAAGTTTATCTAGCTCTTCTTCTATACTTCTGCACTTCTCACATAACCAGTCATTATTTTCATCACTGAAATAACTTGCTTCTTCTCCGCAGTTTTTACATTTATTATTCTCTATTTCTTCTTCATTGCTTTTTCTTATATCAATGCACTTAGCTGTATTTTCTTTTATTTTTCCATCATTTAATTGTTTATTATAATCGTTCTTTTCCTTCAAGTAATCTTATCTCCTCTATATCTATATAATTTAAATTAATTTACTACGTCTAAATTTGATTTTATATATAAATTAAATTTAAGTCAAGAAATCACTAATACTTTCTCTACCAAAGATTAAATTTATTAAATATTTTCCCTAAAGTTTCTTTTGATATCTATACTGCTTTTATCATCTCATATTGTGATATATAAAGCTCGTAGTATTCACCTTTTATCTTCATTAGTTCATCATGGCTTCCTTGTTCTATGATTTGCCCATCATTTATAACCATTATTCTTGTAGCATTTTTTATTGTTGATAATCTATGGGCAATAACAAATGAAGTTCTTCCTTTAAGTAATCTATCCAAACCTTCTTGAAGCGCTTGTTCTGTTTTTGTATCTATACTTGATGTTGCTTCATCTAAAATTAATATTTTAGGATCTGCAAGTAATGCTCTCGCAAAGGAAATTAACTGTCTTTGTCCCACTGATAATCTACTTCCTCTTTCATTAACTTGTGTATTATAACCATCTTTTAAATTGACAATAAAATCATGTGCTTTAACTGCCTTAGATGCTATAATAATTTCTTCGTCTTCTGCATCTAACTTTCCATATCTTATATTCTCTAATATGGTTCCCGAGAAAATAAATGTATCTTGTAGCATCACACCCATTTGTTTTCTTAGCGACTCTAAAGTTACATTTTTTATATTATTATCATCTACTAAAACCTCACCAGATATAACATCATAAAACCTACTTAAAAGATTTATTATTGTTGTCTTACCGGCACCTGTAGGTCCAACTAATGCTATAGTTTCCCCTGCATTCACTTTAAAAGATACATTCTTTATTATTTCTCTCGTTTCATCTTCATACTTAAATAATACATCTTTAAATTCAACACATCCTTCTATTTTGGGGATTTCATATGCATCTGATAAATTAGCTATATTTACTGGTTCATCTAAAGTTTCAAAAATTCTTTCTAAATATGCCATAGCCATTATTAATGTATTATAAAAGTTAGAGATATTAACTATTGGATTCCAAAATCTCCATATATACCCCACAAATGCTATAAGCGTACCTATTGTTATTGACTCTCCAATTGCTCTTATTCCAATTAAATATACTAATGAAACTGTAAATACTGATGTATTTTCAATAGCCGGCCAAAGCATTAATTGATATCTTACTGCATTCATCCATGCACTTCTATTTTCATCACTTACTATTCTAAACTTCTCCGCATTTACTTCTTCTCTAGCAAAAGCTTGTGTAACCTTCATTCCACTTATACTTTCTTGTATATACGCATTAAGATTAGATTGCTTATTACTAAAATGTTGAGTAGTTCTTCTTTGCACTTTTGCAAGTAAAGCTACGACTATTGCAAGAATAGGCATTCCAATCATACATACTAATGTTAATTTGGGACTTATAAACACCATAAAACCTATTATTACAAAAATGCTAAATAAATCTGTCAATAAAGTTATAAGACCATTTGATAATAAATCACTTAGAGAATTTACGTAATTAACTACTCTTACTAGGATCTTTCCATGAGGTCTACTATCATAATAAGCAAACGGTAGGTCTTGCAGATGATTAAATAAATCTGTTCTAATATTTTTTACTACTTCTTGTCCTACATAAGTCATGGTTTTAATTCTATACTTCATACATATAGCACTTATTACTATGGTAATAAAGAATAGTACACATACTAGCACTAGACCTTTTACATCTTTATTAGGTATGTTCGTATCCATTGCTATTTTTACTAAGTATGGTCCAAGCAAACTTGATATACTTGCCAAAATCATAATTATAAGCGTCATAATCATTTCTTTTTTATATGGTGTTACATATCCTAATAATCTTTTGCAATATTTCCAGCTAAAAGGCGTACCTAATTTTTCGTCCACGTCATATTTATTTCTTGCCATTTAACCCACATCCTTGCACTTTTCATAATCGTCTTCTAAATAGTCACCATATTGATCTATATAAACACCATAATAGTGTCCTTTCTTATCTAGTAATTCTTCATGAGTTCCACTTTCAACTATATTCCCATCATCTAAAACCAAAATTAAATCTGCATTCTTTATAGATGAAATTCTATGAGCTATCATAAAACATGTCTTATCTTTATATACTGCATTTAAATTTTCCTGAATCATAGCTTCTGTTTCAACATCTAGCGCTGATGTAGTGTCATCTAATATTAATATTGATGGATCCTTTATTATTGATCTTGCAAGAGTTATCCTTTGTTTTTGTCCTCCAGACAATCCTACACCTCTTTCTCCTACTACTGTTTCATATGAATCTGATAATTTTTGAATAAAGTTACTTGCATCTGCCATTTCAGCAGCCCAAGTTACTCTGCTATTATCTACTTCGGATACTCCATAACTAATATTTTCTTCTATTGTATTAGAAAATAAAAATACATCTTGCATTGATATTGATATCTTTTTTCTTAAAGCTTGTAAATTATATTTTCTTATATCTATTCCATCTATTAATATTTCTCCAGAAGTTGCATCATAGAACCTCTCTATGAGATTTATTATTGTTGATTTTCCCGCACCAGTTTGTCCAAAAATAGCAACAGTCTGCCCTGGCTTTACTTTAAAATTGATATTCTTTAGAATTGGTTCATAGTCATATTCAAAACTAACATTTTTAAATTCTATTTCACCTTTTAACTTTTCAGGCTTAATTCCATCAATGGGATTTTTTATTTTTGTTTCCTCATCAATTAATATTCTTATCTTTCTAGCTGCTGCAATGAATCTTTGAGTGTCATTAATAAGATAGCCTACCATATTCATCGGATTATTTATTGCCCAAATAAGACCATTAAACATTACTAGCTCTCCCATAGTTAACTTATCATTTATAACAAATATTCCTCCTGCTAAAATCATAACAATAGTAAATATATTTGATAGTGCATTAAGCATAGGCATATACTTTTGTGCTACATTTGCAAGATTCATATTAGCATCCATATATCCCTTATTTCTCTCTTCAAACTTTAATATTTCATAGTCTTCTTTTGCAAATGCTTTAACAACTCTGTTTCCACTTATATTTTCTTGAACTACTGTATTTAATTTAGAAAATTGTTCTCTTATTGCAAAAAATATTGGATTTGATTCCTTAGCTAATTTATATGCACAGTATGCAACAAGTGGTGTCAACGCAAACATCATTAAGGTAAATTCTGCATTTATCACAAACATACTTATTATTGCAAATATAAATACAGTTAAATTCTCGGATATATTATATATAACCCAAGCAATAAAATGTCTTACAGCATCCATATCACCTGTCATTCTTGCCATTATATCTCCTGTTCTTGTTTTGTTATAGTAGTCTAAATCTAGTTCCTGCAATTTATTATACATATTTTGTCTAAGCTCAAATATTACACTTTGAGATACTTTTTCAAATGTCATCTGATATGTGTATCTGATAATTGCTTTTATAATAGTATTAGCTATCATCATCCCTAAAATAGGAAGTAAAATGTTACTCCTGTTTTTCATTATTGCTTCATCAACTAGTTTTCCACTTAGGTATGGATTAATCATCGCTATCAATGATGTTAAAAGTACTGCTGATAGTGCAAAATAAAATTTAAACTTATATTGATTTATATAACTAAAAATCCATTTAATGCTGCCCATTAATCGATCCTCCTTTTAATATACCTCATGTATTTCTATTTAACATGTTTAATTATCTACCAAAACATGTTAAATAGAAATGTACTTTTTTATTCACTTGATGTATATTCTTATATATATAAGGGGGCGATATTTGGGTGTGTAATGTAGGTGTTGCTATTGAAAATTTTAATCCTGAAATTTTGTATGCATTTAAGTGTGATAATAAAGATTTTATTCATTATGAATATCACTATCATGATTTCATAGAATTTAGCTATATAGTATCTGGAAGTGTACATTATAAAATAGATGATAAATTTTATAATATTAAAGAAAAAACTCTACTCGTTTTTAATCCTGGAGTATACCACCAAGAATCTTTAAGTAACGGTGAACAAAACACAGAACTTCACATTGGATTCCGTAACATTAAAGTTGATAGCCTTCCTCTTAACTACATCTTAAAAGAACATTTTGATGTTCCAGTAGAATTCAAACAATATAAAGATGACTTTCACAAATGTTGTTTAGAAATAATACAAGAGCAGGAAGCTTGCGAAATTGGAAAAGAACTTATATTAAAAAGTCTTATAATGAAATTAATCGCTCTTTTCTTAAAAGAAACTAATTATATTAAAAATAAGAAGAAACTTGATAAATATGACTTCCCATTTTATGATAAATCTAATATTGTAAAAATGATTTTAGAATATTTTGATAACAATTATATGAACATTATTTCCTTGGATGATATGTCTAGAAATATGTACTTAAGTTCTGTTTATATTTCTAAAGTATTTAAAGAAAAGACAGGTGAATCACCTATAAATTATTTAATAAATCTTAGATTAGAAAAAGCTAAGGATTTATTGATTTCTACTGAATCCCAAGTAAAATCTATTGCTGAATCTGTAGGTTATAAGGATGCATATTATTTTAGTAAACTGTTTAAAAAGTATTATGGACATTCTCCTTGTAAGTTTAGGTCCATTAATAAGTAAATCCACAAAATTTATTAATAGTTCAAAAATCTCATTAATATAAGTACCCTTTTTGACTCTGAAGCCTCTTAACCTGCATTTTAGGCGCATATTCTTCACCATATATATGGTAATATTCTGAAGAATAAATATGCACCTTTATAAAGAGTGCGATAGCACAATTAGGAACTTTAACCATATATATTCTTTCTCTAAATATTAATATTTTTTATTATTACCTTCCTTATTCAAGGAAATATTATCCTGTAAACAAAAAATAACTGCCTAATATGCAAAATATATAAGCATGCTAGACAGTTATTTTAATATACCTTATTTGCTTAAACTATAAATTCTCCATTGTATTACCTTCGCCAACTAAGCTATAGAAATCTTTTGTAAACACGTCTACTGCAGTTGTTGTTGCATCATGTTTAATTAATCCTTCTATTACATCAGGTGCTGCTGTAACAGATCCAATTCCATGTTTACATAAATTTAAAACTTGTTGTGAGTTTTTAAAACTTGCTGCGAGTACATCAGCATTTAAGTTATGCATTCTAAACATATCATGAATATCTTTTGCAACTTGCACACCATCTGCTCCCATATTATCTATTCTATTTACATATGGTGCTGTATATCTTGCTCCTGCTTTTGCTGCAATGAATGCTTGCATTGATGTATATATTGCTGTAGCTGTGATATTCACATTTTCCTTCTTCAATAACTTCATAGCCTTAATTCCTTCACTTGTTACAGGAACTTTTATAAAAGTATCTTTACCAAGTACTTCTAACATATGATGAGCTTCATCAATCATTTTTTCAGCAGTTAATGATACTACTTGTGCATGAAGTTGTGCTCCTTCTGGTAAGAATTCTCTAATTGCTTTTAACACTTCCATTGGATTTCCACCTTGTTTTTTTAAGATAGAAGGATTTGTTGTTACCCCATCACATGGAAATTCTTCATAGATTTTTTTGATTGCCTCTAAATTTGCATCATCGACTAATATTAACATTTTCATTCTTCCTCTCTGTTTCTTATTTTTATAATTTAGGTTATTAAATAAGTAATTTTTAAATCAAATAAGTTCTTAACCCGCATTTTACAAGCAAATTCTAAAATTCTAAAATTGTTTAGAATTTTAGAACTTAAGAATATCACAATAAAAACATTTTTATTAATAACTTTTATACTTACTTAACAACCAATGAATATCTAATATATGACTACTTTATTAAGTTTTGTACTCCTGCTAAATAAGCAATATCCTGAAATTCTTTCATTTGCTCATCTGTGTACATTTTAGGATTTTCTTCAAAACAATAATCTAAATTATCTATTAAATTATATTTTGATTTTGCAAGTGGATTATAATTCAGCAATTCATATTTTACATTTGGATAAATATCTGAAATATATTTACTTATATCCTTAATATTATCATTGTTTGCTGTAAAGTTTGGTATTAATGGTGTTCTAATAATAACGCAATCTTTCTTATCACTTTCTAAAATAAGCTTAATATTCTTTTTAATAAGCTCATTAGAAACTCCTGTGAAAGCTTTATGCTTTTCATTATCGAATACTTTGAAATCTGCAAAAATTATATCAAGGTAAGGTAATGCTTCTAATAATAAATATTCGCTAGATACAAATAGTGAAGTTTCTATAGCTGTATTTATTCCAATCTCTTTTAGACGTTTGAGCAAAGCAATAATGAAATCTTTTTGGAAAAATGGTTCTCCACCAGATAAAGTAACTCCGCCACCATATTTAAAAAATGCCTTATCCTTTATTGCTATTTCGACTACTTCATCTAAAGAATAATTCTTACAATCCATGGTCAATGCACCTGTAGGGCAAATATTAATAGCAACTTTATTTTGATGATTAGTACATTTTTCTTTAACAATGCATATTTTATTATCTTTCTCTATTATGGATTTATTAGAGCAATTTTTTGTGCATAGTCTACAATTAATACATTTGTTCTTAAAACATATTAAATTCTCTTCTGGAGAAATGCCCTCTGGATTTTGACACCATACACATTTTAATGGACAACCTTTAAAAAAGATTGTTGTTCTTATTCCATCACCATCATGAGTTGAAAATCTTCGGATGTCAAAAATTCTTCCTATTAATGTATCATTTTTTTTCATAAGTTATACATCTCCATAACTTGTTCTAGCTATAATTTCATTTTGCAATTCTCCTGCAAGTTCAGTAAAATATGCTGTGTATCCGGCAACACGTACAGTTAGACTACGATAATTTTCTGGGTTCTTTTGAGCATCTAATAAATCTTCTCTGTGTAACACATTGAATTGAATATGAGGTATCTCTAAGTCTACAAATGTCCTTAGGAATTTTGAGAATTTATCAATACCATTTTCAGTTTTAAAGAATTCAGGTAAGAACTTCATATTTAAGAGTCCACCATTAGTAGTTAAAATATTATCTAATTTTGATACAGAGTTTAATACAGCTGTAGGTCCGGCAATATCTCTTCCGTATACTGGTGACATTCCGCCATCAGCTAATGGTTGTTTTGCATATCTTCCATCAGTAGATGCCCCTACATTTTCTCCCATTGGTACGTGAGCTGATACAGTATACATTCCTGTATGATATCTTCCTCCACGATAATTTGTATAAGACTTAAGTTTTCCATTGAAATATCTAGCCCATTTAGCCCCCATTTCA
>Ga0302161_10000529_pt1 | contig 10306 bp, 9 predicted proteins | sample I_Fen_E2_1_FD_193498 | JGI IMG/M metagenome (GOLD analysis project Ga0302161, IMG submission 193498) | Peat permafrost microbial communities from Stordalen Mire near Abisko, Sweden - I_Fen_E2_1 | ecosystem: Environmental > Terrestrial > Soil > Wetlands > Permafrost | place: Sweden: Abisko...
CCATCAAATTTATAGAAGTTAAGAAGATCACGTACTTCCATCTCTACGAGATCAAGAAGTTCCAGATCGTCAACCATATCCACTTTATTCATAAATACAAGCACTGTAGGTACGTTTACCTGGTGTGCAAGTAGGATGTGTTCACGTGTCTGAGGCATAGGGCCGTCATCAGCAGCAACAACCAGAATGGCACCGTCCATCTGTGCAGCACCTGTAACCATATTTTTGATATAGTCAGCGTGGCCAGGACAGTCAACGTGCGCATAATGACGTTTCGCAGTCTGATACTCAACGTGAGCAGTGTTAATGGTAATACCTCTTTCCTTTTCCTCAGGGGCATTATCAATTGAGTCAAAATCTCTGACTTCAGAGAGACCCTTTTTGGCAAGGACCATAGTGATCGCGGCCGTCAAGGTGGTCTTACCATGGTCAACGTGACCAATTGTACCAATATTTACGTGCGGTTTCGACCTGTCAAATTTTTCTTTTGCCATAACTCCAAGCGTATTAAATTAAGTTTATTCTATAGTCAATTATACATCAAATTTCCTGTTGAGCCGGAGGGGGGAATTGAACCCCCGACCCCTTCCTTACCAAGGAAGTGCTCTACCCCTGAGCTACTCTGGCCTCAAAAAGTGAGCGGGAGACGGAACTCGAATCCGCGACCCTTAGCTTGGAAGGCTAATGCTCTACCAACTGAGCTACTCCCGCCTGTTATCGTCAAAAGAAACCCGTTAACCCTCAACTTCCAATTATTGGATTAACAGTCAGATCAGTTTGATGTGGGGAGAGCAGGATTCGAACCTACGAAGGCATTCGCCAGCAGATTTACAGTCTGCCCCAGTTGGCCGCTTTGGTATCTCCCCAATTAAACAGAGTCTTACTCTTAAGACACACATTTTCAAATCTTTCAAGAGCCGATGAAGGGATTCGAACCCCCGACCTGCAGATTACAAATCAGCTGCTCTGACCAACTGAGCTACATCGGCAATTTAAAGAACGCCCCGCTGGTGCATATTCCACCCTTAAAAAACGGTTTGCAAATGTATGGATTTAAATTTTATTTATCAAAATAAATCTTGATAATTTTAAAAATAGAATTATCAGATACCTCTTTTCTTTTGTTTATGCTTGGTAATCTGTACCTTAAGCGCATCTATAGCCTCATCAGTCGACTCCTCAAATGATTTAGTTTGTCTCTTTGCAAATAAAGGTCCACCCGGTAACTCCAGCTTAATTTCACTAATCTTGTTCTCACGTTCCTGATCTTTGTCAAGCCTCAGATATACTTCGGCATTAACAATATCTTCACCAAACTGGGTCAGTTTTTCCAGTTTCTGATGAACAAAGTCGATTAGCTTTTTGTCGGCATCAAACCGAACTGAATGAATCTGAATGTTCATAGTAGTACCTCCTGATTATATAATTAATATTTAAGCCCTTGGATGAGCTTGTTTGTATACTTTTTTGAGTTTTTCAAAGGTGTTGTGTGTGTAAATTTGCGTGGCTGACAGGTTTGCATGCCCCAGTAACTCTTTAATTGAATTCAGATCAGCACCATGATTCAGCATATGTGTAGCGAATGTATGCCTCAGTATATGCGGGCTTTTCTTTTCAATTGTAGTCACCATGGAAAGATAGTTGTTTACTGTATTATAAACGTATTTATCATACAACTTGTTCCCCTTATCAGTAATAAAAAACCAGCCATTGGCCAGAGTCCGAACATTTTCGTTCCTGACCCTGATGTATTCTTCCAATCTTTTAATAAATGGTTTTACCACAGGTATAATCCTTTGTTTATTTCTTTTACCAGTGACTTTCAAAGAACCCTCCGAAAGATCAATGTCATTATCTCTTAACCCTATTAATTCAGCCCGTCTCATACCTGTAACATAAAGAAGTTCAATAATTGTCCGGTTTCTTATCCCGGCAAAGCTGTCTCCAAAACTATAATTATCTAAAAGGTTGTTTATCGCCTCTTCTTCAATAAAAACCGGAAGATGTTTTTTTCGTTTGGGCAATACAACCTTTTCAAGAGGATCGTTTTTAATTATACCCTCTTTTCTCAAATAGCGGTAAAATACCCTCAGGCATGAGATTTTTCTGTGAACGCTTATTGTTGAATAGTCATTGTCGAGCATACTTACTATCCAGGCTCTGATATCATGTGATGTAACTCCAATGGGATCTTCCGGGAGCCCAAGAGATGACAGGAAACGAAAAAACTGGTCCAGGTCATTTAAGTATGACCTGACAGTATGCAGTGAATACCGTTTCTCGATTTGCAGATATTGTAAGAACGATTCCTTATGGCTCATAAAGGAACCTGTTTATCCATGTTGTTAAAAAATAAGATGAACAGAACGAACTATTCTTCGCCCTCTTGCATCTTTTGAACATATGCTGCCTTCTTGATCTCTTCTCTCCGGCGTACTGACGGTTTGATAAAAGCCTGACGTGAACGCAATTCACGAATTACTCCGGTTTTCTCAAATTTTCTCTTGAACTTTTTCAAAGCTCTTTCGATATTCTCGCCTTCTTTTAATGGTACAATGATCATAATTGATATTTCAGTTTTTAAACGAGGCGCAAAGTTAGAAATAGAAAAAGTCTTTTCAAAACAATTGTGGAAATAATTTATCTGTATTTGTTAATTTATTAGTCTTTATAATCCTTTTTTTTATCCAAATATGATATAAAGTTACTACTTTTTTTTCTGAAGAGAACAATAAGTTTTTTGCATCTGTCCAATGGCATGAAAAAAATATCATAATTACATTCTGACATCCCCTTGCTCCACTTAAACGGTGGGTATATCGTAACACCTATTAGCATTAATTTACTTGATCAGGACAAAATAGTGATTTTAATATCGAAAGCCATTCCCCTTCAAAGGGGGAATTCCTTGGGTGTGCCTTGTAAATTATCTGATCAAGCAGATCATTCATCAAACTTAAGATAAGGACGCACTTTAATAGCTTTTTCCATTGAAATCAGCTTATTATCTGTCAGATCATCGATAGATTTTATTCTGCCTTTTAGTTCCCTGTACTTAAGTATAGCAGTCACCTCATATTTTTCAAAATAATGTAAATGAGATAGTTCCTTGTATCCCGCCGAATTAATATCGATCCTTCTTACTACTGTCGAATCTGCAAAAACACGGTCCTTTATCATATTAAATGTTTCTTCAGGCAAACCATAGACTTCTTTGAGCTGGCTGATCCTGGCGAATCCCCCTAGCAAATGTCTGTATTTAATAATCCTTGATGACAATACCGGACCAATTCCTGGAAGTTTTATCAGCTCAGAAGAATCACTCAGATTGAGGTCTGTCATTTGTTTTTGATGCCTTGCAGGAAGTTTGCTGAAATTGTTTGCAGCTCTTTTGCTATTTACTTTCGAAAGGCCACGGTAATTATTCCGGCTTGCATTATGTAAAGTATCCCGGGAAGCCTTTATACTATCAAGCGAAGACGATGTTCCCGAGAATGAGTTTTCAATGATGGAAACTTCAGAAAGCTCACCCGCTTTCAGGGTATTTCCGGTAATATCCCTTAGGGAAACCTGACTGTCAGGAACCAAGTATCTAATTGCTATTATCAACACTACCAATAGCAGTAAGATAAAAGTTGATCTTCTCTCCCTCCGGGTAAAGCCAAACCAGTTCTTAATTGGTTCCCTTACAAAATTCATATTTAAAAATGCAATGAGACTATTGCAAATTAAGAAATTCCTGGGAATATCAGGTAATAACAGGAATTTTTATTTAGCGAATGCCTCGGTAAAGATACTGAAGGTTTGGTCAGAAGTCCGGAGTCCGAAGTCCGCAGGGAAATTCAAAATCAGAAAGCAAAGTTAAAAGATTTTACTTCGGACTTCGGGCTTCCGTCTTCTGACTTCTGAAATCAGAACGGATATCCTATACCCAGAACAATTGTAAAATCATTTCGCTTGTACGGTCCGTTGAGGAATATCCATTTTGATCCTGCCTCAGGAGGAACTGCAACCCCGTTTATAGGACGAAGCCCCAACAAAGGATCCCTGAGTTTCATACCTATATCGATTCTTGCGATGACGAATTTCAGATCGAATCTGAATCCTGTTCCGGTTCCTACAGCAATATCTTTGTAGAAGTTTCTAAAGGTGAATTGTGATCTGGGCCTTGCAGGGTCGTAATTATAACTCCAGATATTCCCGGCATCAACGAATAATGCACCCTCCAGTATCCAGAAAAGTTTAAACCGGTATTCAGCGTTTGCCTCCAGTTTTATATCAGCTGTCTCATTCAAGAATTTGGAGGTATCAACATAAGAGCCAGGACCAAGAGATCTGACCTGCCATGCCCGGATATCGTTCGCCCCTCCGCTGAAATATTGTTTTTCGAATGGTACCGCTCTTGAATTGCCATAGGGTATCCCAACACCAATAAAACCCCTGTAAACTATTGAACTAAGGTCATTGAATTTATAATTATACCTGAAATCAATATCTCCTCTGACATATTGTGCAAAGGGTTGTCCTAAAAGAAAATAGCTGTTATAAACAGAATTTCCTGGTGTATAGTTTGTACTGTCGGGTTTCTTGCTGGCGCCGGTAAGTTTGTACAAAGCAGAGAGAAGATTTCCTGAAGTTTCAGTATTTACCCTTACAAACCAGTAATCTTTTGAATTCTTGATTTTCTGATTATTGTAGATAAATGAGTAATTCCCGCCCAATATCAATACATCCTTATAACTGCTGGTCTGATATGATGACCTCTCAATTGTAGTAAGGTAAGCTGAATCAATATGTGGAAGTTTGACTATGTTAAACTGAAGAGGATTAAGAATGTGCTCCTGGTAATTCCCTGCTTTCCAGTCATATCCGAAAGTAATATTTGCAACCGTTCTGACATAAACAGGTAGTTTCTGAAAGTTATAAGCGGCTAGTAAGGTTGTTGACGGGTTATATTTCTTAACAAAACGTTCCATTCTCACAAAAGGAACCATAAATTTCGGAAGCCTCAGACTGGTCTCAACTCCATATTCTTCTGTACTCGACAGACCCGAAGTTGACAGGCTGTTATTGGCCTGCGTATATGCGGAATACGCGCCTTTCAGCTTGGTGCTGAACAATTCGGCACCATGAAACAGGTTTTTGTGCTGGTAGATGAGGTTGAGGGCTCCTCCGAGGTTCCCGGCTGAATTTGTCCCTTCTAGTTCTACTTTATATGACTGCTGGCTAAGAAGGGTAAGTTGAATATTGCAATCAAGCATTAATTCCATACCCTGCCGGGCTTCATTGTTTTTTGAATCGCTAAAGCTGATATTAACTAATCTGTATATTTTAAGTCCAAGCAAATGGGTCTGAGTCTGCTCAGTGCTGGTCACACTGTAAACTGATCCGGCATTCAGATAAAGTGACTGAAGAATAAGGTCATATTTCACATCATGTTTCTTCCTTGATGTAATAAAATAATACCCATTATATAGTGTAGTATCCAGACCCTGGAGATAGGCTTCTCCACCTTCAAGAGCCTCTTTTGGAACAAAATCAGGATATATGTAAACATTTTTTACAGTATATACGGCAAAAAGTCCTGTATTTATCCTGTTATTTGCGTCAAGCTGCGAAAAACTCCTGATATTATATTTAATATCTACCTGCCTGTTGCCAATAGTACTATCAACAACAAAATTGATATAATCATTTGAAAACCCATAGAAACCATGGTCTCTGATAAATCGCTCAAATCTTGTTCTCTCAGCCTGCATAACATCAACGTCATAGGGTTTACCTCTCCTGATAATACAATTTACTGAGTCAAAGAAACAGAGGTTCCTGATATTGCTGTCAGGAATCTCATAAGTCAGGTTTCGTATGGTATATGGCCGTAACAGAGAAACATTGTAGTAAACATCCGATTTCTTACTTACAGTTTTGACGGTGTCAGTTACTTTCCCGTCAAAATAACCTTTTGACGCAACGTATGATTTAATCTGGTCCCTGGTTTTGTTTGTTAAAAAAGGATCGTAAATAACCGGCTCTTCCCCTATATTTCTTAACCAGGCATGCGGCCACCGAGTCTTTTTAATATTTGACAGATTATATAAACCCAGGTGGAACCTTGCTCCAAAAATCCTCTTGTTAGGGGTCTGTTTGATATAAGGAATGAGATCACTGTTTTTAACTCCTTCCTTATTTACTTTAATGTGATTCTCGTTTAAAAGGCTTTCACCATCAGGGACATATTTTGTTGGATTGCAGGATGTTATAAACAAAAAAAACAAGATTATAAAAATACAATATCCTGTTTTATCAGTTTTAATATATGTAAAGGAATTCTTCAAAATCTGCCTAAAACTTAAACTCAAAGATATCAATAAAAATCTGAACTGAATGAATAAATAATATGACACTTGAAGTGATGTAAGGAATCTTACACTTAATAAAAAACTTTTTCCCAAATCGGTATTATTTTATAACCTTTGGGTAAATTTTTAAGATAGTTATAATTTGATTATTACAACGATAGAATGATCAGCAAGTCCAAAATCAGATTCATTAGATCTCTGCAAAATAAAAAAGTCAGGGATGAAGAGAGACTATTTGTAATTGAAGGGGATAAACTTGTCAGGGAATTCTTAGCTGCCAGATTCCCTGTCAGGATGCTTATCGCAAAACCTGAATTTCTTAGCAGCCTCCTGCCGGAAATGATCCAAAACATAAATGAAATTGAAGCTGTCAGTTATGAGGAACTTAAGCAAATGAGTACCCTGAAAACACCTCATAATGCACTTGCCATTGTTCAAATACCTGAATCTGAAATGATTGTATCAGAAATAATTAAGCAATTCTGTGTCGCGCTCGATTTTGTGCAGGACCCTGGGAACATGGGAACAATAATAAGAGCTGCCGGCTGGTTCGGCATTAAAAATATAGTTTGTTCAGTTGACTGTGTCGATGTTTATAACTCAAAAGTAATCCAGGCAAGTATGGGTGCATTACTTCATGTAAATGTATTTTATACGGATCTGAAAACACTATTCACCAATGCCATCAAAAACTCTGTCCCTGTTTATGGCACCATGCTGGATGGAAAATCAATCTACGATCATAAGCTTGATAACAAAGGCATTATATTACTTGGTAATGAATCTAAGGGTATCTCAGATGAACTTATTCCATTTATCACAGAAAAAATAAGGATCCCTAAATATAGTAACGCAAAAGAAGGGATCGATTCACTGAATGTTGGAATGGCCGCTTCAGTAGTTTTTTCTGAGTTTCTGAGGAAATCAGACAACTTAAATAATTAATAAAATTATATTTGCTCAAATTTTAAGATATTATGCCACAAACAGAATTCAAAGTGTACGGCGTCAGATGGGTGATGCTTACAGTATATATGTTCATGGTCGCTGTGAATCAGCTCTTATGGATCACATTTGCTCCAATAACGGGAGATGCAACAAAATATTACGGCGTATCTGATCTCCGGATTGGAATTCTTTCAATGTGTTTCATGATTGTTTATATTGTTGTATCAATTCCGGCGTCATGGATTATAGACAGATTCGGAATCAGGATAGGTGTAGGAATCGGTGCAGTTTTTACCGGAGTTTTCGGTTTAGTACGGGGATTTGCCGGACCTGATTATAATTGGCTGCTCCTTGCACAAATTGGAATTGCAATAGGACAACCTTTTATACTTAATGCTATAACAAAACTTGCTGCCCGATGGTTCCCCATTGAAGAGCGGGCAACAGCTGCCGGACTTGGCACCCTGGCAATGTATTTTGGAATTTTGTTGGGGATGACTCTTACTCCTTATTTAATTATCGGTTCCGGAATTAACGGAATGCTGTATATATATGGCATTATTTCAATTATAACCACGGTTTCATTCCTGGTATTAATCAAAGAAAGGCCACTGACAGCACCCTGCCGTCCTGATCAGGAAGAACGGTCACTTGTTTATGATGGGTTTAAACAGACACTCAGAACCAAAGATTTCATATTACTGATGGTAATATTTTTTATCGGCCTCGGCGTTTTCAATGCTGTTACAACCTGGATAGAGGATATCCTCAGGCCAAGAGGTTTTTCGGCCACACAAGCTGGGATAACAGGCGGTTTAATGATTGTCGGCGGAATTATCGGAGCACTTTTTATCCCTATACTTTCCGATAAGTATAAAAGGAGAACCCCTTTTATAATCCTGGCGCTTATCGGCGCTACTCTCGGACTTGCCGGCATTACATTTGCCACAAGTTACTGGCTTCTTCTTACATCGGGTATGGTACTGGGATTCTTTCTGTTAAGCTCAGGACCGATTGGCTTTCAGTATGGGGCAGAAATTACCTTCCCGGCATCGGAAGGAACATCAAACGGAATGCTTCTGCTTATGGGACAGGTATCAGGAATTGCATTTATTTTTGCTATGGACAGTTTCAAATCAGCAGCCACAGGTTCGATGACGCGTTCTCTTGTCATTTTGATCGGACTGATGGTTTTGAGTATACTGATGTCATTCAGATTAAAAGAATCCAAAATCCTGACAAGAGAGAAAACCAACTAAACAGATTTATTAACTGATCTAATAGATACCAGGAATTATTTTTTTTGTCGACGCCATATAAGAGGTGTAGCTATTGCCAAATTCATTAATCAGGAGCTTCTCTTCAACCCTTATCCTGTATACAATGGCAGCAAACACCGGCACTACAAGCACAAGAAATGAGTAAAAACTTGACATAGTTGCTGCAAAACCTGTGACAACCAGAAACATTCCCAAATAACTTGGATGCCTGATTCTTTCATAAATACCATCAGTTTTGAGACTTGCATTTTCGGTAATGGCAACATCTACAGTAAACGAGTTGCCAAGTTGAAGAATCGCAATCCATCTTATTATTAATCCGCCAATAATTAATGGAAGTCCGATTCCTTCCCAAAAAGAACTCACAGGATTTGAAAGGAAAAAACCGGCTGTAAATCCTGCAGTTATCATAATCCATAGAAAGATCAGCGAACCTTTGTCGCTCCTGGTTTTAACAGATCCTCCATTCGAACGTTTTACAAGCGTCAGGAGAAATTCAGATAATGCATATGCAAAAGAAAGATAAATAAGTGGTCTCATAAAGAAAAGATTAAGATTAAGGATCAGGTTATATCAGGCTTATTCTTTTGACAATCCGACTCTTACTGCCCATCCATATGACGCCGGAGTTGATATAAGGATTTTTTTGACTTTACTATTATATAACTGTATACCTGATTCCGATTTTGCTCTGTTCACTTCAATACAAAAATCTTTTTTACCATCATTATCATAATCGATTGAATCTTTAATTATTCCAGGAACTGTACCGTGCCAATCGAGTTGTACAAAACCTGAGTTTCTCTCTTTTAACAGACCGCTAAAAACTGGCTTTCTTATATCGAGTGTGCATTTTTCAGATATCAGCTGTGTGGCTATCTCACCCCCTGTATATCTTGGATTTAGTTTCATAAAGGGTAGTTTTGAGAAAGAAACTGAGAAACTGTTTAATCCCGGGAATAATATGATTATCAGAATCAGCCCGGCAATAGCCCAGCATATTCCTGCTATTATTCTTACATTTTTCATATTTCTCTGTGTATTAAAAGATTAATTTAAATAAACCCTGAAATGTTGAAATAATTGAACCTGATGAGAAGATTGCCATAAACAGGAATGAGACAAACAGAAATAAATTTCTTGAAAAATTTTTCATTGTTCCCGCAGGTATTCCCTTTATTCCATAATGAATCGCTTTCCTGGAACAGGCATCCACGCATTTTCCGCACTTACTGCAAAAAAGTGAGACATTTCCTTTTTTAACATCTTCACGGGTGATTGCAAAAAGCGGGCATACTTCAACACATTTAAAGCATTCATTACAGGAATTTTTATCGATTTTTACAGTGAAAGGGGTGATCTTATTTGACAGTGAATTTATTGCACCAAGCGGGCACAGGAAACTACATTGCGTCCTTTTCTTTGTCATCACAGGCAAGGCAATAACGAGACCGCCAAAGAGCGAGAGAAAGATTCCGGCTTTAGTGGCAGACTCAACAGATGTAACCTTTTCAAATTCGGTAACAGCCTTAAAAGGACAAATCCAGGAACAATAAGTGGGCATAAGAGTCAACGCTGCAGATAACATTACCATGATAAGTACTGCAAAAGGCATCCATTTCCATAACTCGCTTATATTCTTAATTACCCGTCTTTTTCTTAATCTTGAAAATCCATCATCCCAGCCGCCATAGAAACAACCCCAGCTGCAAAAACCTC
>Ga0302161_10000541_pt1 | contig 10185 bp, 7 predicted proteins | sample I_Fen_E2_1_FD_193498 | JGI IMG/M metagenome (GOLD analysis project Ga0302161, IMG submission 193498) | Peat permafrost microbial communities from Stordalen Mire near Abisko, Sweden - I_Fen_E2_1 | ecosystem: Environmental > Terrestrial > Soil > Wetlands > Permafrost | place: Sweden: Abisko...
TAAATATTTGCAGACGTGTTTTTGTTTTATAAAAACACGTGTTTGGATTGATTTTAAGGTGGTGAGATTATGATAAAAATTTCTATGAATAATAACAACTCTAATAATTCTAAAATAAATTTAGATGAAGGCTATGATTAATTTATAGTCTGTAATGTTGTCTATAGTTAGAAGGTGATACTCCTGTGTATTTTTTAAACATTCTGTAGAAATAGGACATGTTCTCGAAACCACAATAGTGAGCAATTTCTTCTATACTTGATTGAGTTTCTATAAGTATAGCTTTTGCTTTTTCTATTCTTTTCTCATGTATATAGGAGAAGATAGTAACTCCTACTATTTCTTTAAAGGCAGCGCATAAGAAGTTTTTACTCAATCCAACTTCCTCGGCTAATTCTCCAAGGGAATAATTTATTTCAGGTGCACTCTCTATATTTTTTGCACATTTTATTATTTTTTTATAATAGGATTTCGTGCTAAAGGAATCAATATTGGAGGATTTGAAGAATTCACTCTTTAATTCGGATAAAAGCTTAAGCAAAGCAATTTTATTCTCTAAAGTATTGCCGTCTCTTACAAACCCCGTAAAAATTTTTTTGAACATAGATTTATAGATATTAAAATTACCCACGTTAATATGTGAAGGTATAGGTAGAGCTTCCTTACGCACTTTACTTTCACAAGCTAAATCATCACCTAAAGCTTTTCGCCCTTCCTGATATTGAAGAATGTTTTCCAAACAAAAATAGGGGTCAAATATTATTAGTATATACCCGTAGGGCATCGTTCCAGTAATTTTTGTATCTGGTGGATAATAGAATAAATCTCCCTGTTTTAATTTATAGACAGTATCGTTAACTTTCATGGTGCCATAACCATCGGTAATCAATTCTAATTCATGATATCTAGTAATTCTGGATTTATACTCTTTACCAGGAACTTGAGTGGTTATTGATTCGTCATATAGACAATAGACCAGGTATGGATTTAATTCTACTTCAACCATGTTCATGAGCCTTTTACACCTCTTCTTAAGTTTACAGCTTAATATACTTTGATATTAATATTATACATTACTCCTTGATATTATTCCTAAAAATATAGATATTACAGTAATATTGTACACTAATCAATAACATATGACATTGTTTTCAAAGCAATTTCGAAATAAGATTATATTAATAAAAAATTCTTAACTCAAGGAGGATAAGTATGTTAAAAGTTAAAAATCCAATCTTAAAAGGCTTTAATCCAGATCCCTCTATATGTAAAGCTGGAGATAACTACTATATTGCAACATCTACTTTTGAATGGTTTCCAGGCGTTCAGATCCATCATTCCAAGGATTTAGTACATTGGGAGCTTTTAGCACATCCTTTGAACAGAGTATCCCAGCTAAATATGTTAGGAGTTCCTGATTCAGGTGGAATTTGGGCTCCATGTCTTTCTTATGATAAAGGTATATTTTACTTGATATATACAATAGTACGTAACAGCGGCCATATTAAAGATACTCATAATTATTTGGTAACTTCCAGTGATATTTGTGGTGAGTGGTCAGAACCTGTTTATATTAATTCCAGTGGCTTTGATCCATCCTTATTCCACGATGATGACGGTAGAAAATGGTTTATAAACATGAAATGGGATAATCGTATAGGAAAGAATAGTTTTGCAGGCCATCTTCTACAGGAATATGATGAAAAAAATAAATGTCTTGTTGGACCTGTACTGAATATTTTTAAAGGGACAGATTTAGGTTGTTCTGAGGGGCCTCATATATACAAACGTAATGGTTATTATTACCTGATGGCTGCCGAAGGCGGTACCAGCTATGCCCATGCAGTAACGCTTGCACGTTCAAGAAAACTTACAGGTCCCTATGAGGTTCATCCACAAAATCCAATTCTTACGTCTGTAGGTAGCGATATGCATAAAGTTCTTCAAAAAGCAGGACATGCAAGCATTGTGGAAGGTCAAAATAATGAATGGTTTATGGTTCATCTTTGTGGAAGGCCTCTTCCTGAAACAGATCGCTGCATTCTTGGAAGAGAAACAGCTATGCAAAAGATAAAATGGCGTGAAGATGATTGGATGTATTTATCTTCTGGCACAGATAATTTGCCTTCTTGGGAAATAGAGGTTCCCAGTGAAGGTGACTCAAGTAGTGAAGAAAACATCTTAGTTTCACAATATGATGATTTTAACAATACCTCTTTAGATATAAATTTCCAATCCTTAAGAGTTCCGGCAGAAAGCTTCATGTCACTTACTGAAAGGCCAGGCTTCTTGAGATTATATGGAAAAGAATCAATGTTCTCGAAATTTACGCAAAGCATGATTGCAAGACGTCAGCAGAACTTCGTTTATTGTGCTGAGACCTGTCTTGAATTTGAACCCGAAACAACACAACAGCTTGCAGGACTAATTTGTTATTACAATACAGAAAACTATTATTATTTGAGGGTAAGTACTGATGAAGAATTAGGAGGCAAATGCATAGGTGTTCTGGCTAGCATAAATAATAATTTATCTGAATCCATGGCTCAAGATGATAACATTTTGATAGCTGATGCAGAACGTGTTTATCTAAAAGTAGAAGTAGATTTTGGTGCACTTAGATTTTTCTTTGCAACTAATAAGGACGAGTGGAGGCCCATAGGCAAAGTTTATGACGCTAGCATATTGTCAGATGATGCTATCAAAGGTTCATGGGCTTTCACAGGTGCTTTTGTGGGAATAACGTGCCAAGATTTATCCGGTATGAATAAGCATGCAGATTTTGACTATTTTTCATATGTTGAGAAAGTGATTTTGTAACTATTTTTATCTATTTATAATTATTTTATATCAATGGATGAAAAAGTTTAAAAATGAAGTTTTAAGAATTTCTATAGCCCTTCGGAGTCTTATTAGTGAATTTCAAGAAATTTCTATTAAATGAACGTATACTTGAATATCCACATTTATAAGTTATATCTGTAATTGAATCTTCTGTATTTTTCAATAAATATGAAGCATAGTTAATTCTATGTTGATTAATAAAATCTACAAATGAGATTCCGAGTACTCTATTTAAATACTTAGAAATATAATGATAGTTATAACAAAATTCATCAGCAATACTTTTTAAGGATATATCCTTAGTGAAATTTTCTTGAACATAGTTGAGAACTTTATGTAGTAATTCATAATCATTTTTCACACTTACATTTAAATTTGTGTGTTCCATAAGTTCAGAACATAGTAGATACAGGCATGATTTCATCTGAAGGATATTGACATTATCTTTGAAAATTTTGTCTAGAATTACAGACTGAGCATTACGTGATAAATTAAATACAGGATTTTCAAGAAATTTACCATAAATCATATTCTCAAATGTTTTTATATATTCGGGTGAAAATATACAAATACTTGCATCAGAGTATTCCTTAGTTGAAAGAGAATGGACTTCATAAGGTAAGATTAATATACAATCATTTTTTTTGAGATTGAAACTCCTACTATTAATAGAAATTTCAATATTACCATCTATAATGTATATAAATTCAAAACTACGATGTAGATGAATAGGATAATTAAGACTAGTAGGATGATAGTGAGAAAAAAGAGTATTTTCACCAAAGTGGTGTGACTCATATTTTAACATATAATACCTCCAAAAGAACAAATTTTGTCTACAATTATATAAATAGTTTCTTGTTAAGTCAACTATAAATTGTGTATGATTAAATCAATAAGTGAATATATAGGAATATGAATTTTAATATTTAATAATAACTTAAATAGATAGGAGAGAATGATATGAAAAACATTGCAAAACCAAACGAACCTTTAGTAACTAATATTTATACTGCAGATCCTTCTGCCCACGTATTTGAAGGTAAAATTTACATTTACCCATCTCATGATCTTGATCAAATTCAGGTTTCAAATGATAACGGTGACCAATATAACATGGAAGATTATCATATTCTATCTCTTGATGATATGAATTCACCTTGTGTTGATAATGGTGAAGCACTTCACTTAAGAGATATTCCATGGGCAAGTAAACAATTATGGGCTCCAGACGCTGCTTATAAAAATAATAAATATTATTTATTTTTTCCAGCAAGAGATAAAGATGATATCTTTAGACTTGGAGTAGCTACTAGTCCAAATCCTGCTGGACCATTCAAAGCTCAAGAAAAGTATATTCCTGGAAGTTATAGTATTGATCCAGCTGTCTTAGTGGATGATGATGATAGATCATATGTTTATTTTGGTGGTCTTTGGGGAGGGCAATTAGAAAAATGGCAAACTGGTACTTTTATTTCTGATGCTGAAGGCCCAGCTGCAACAGCACCTGCTATAGGACCAAGAGTAGCTGAATTAAATGATGACATGCTTACTTTTAAGGAGGATCCTGAAGAAATATTAATAGTTGATGAAGATGGAAATCCTATACTTGCTGGTGATGAAGATAGAAGATATTTTGAAGGTCCATGGGTTCATAAGTACAAGGGATATTATTATCTTTCATATTCTACTGGTAGTACTCATTATATTGTATATGCTATGAGTAAAAATCCGAAAGGTCCTTATACTTTTAAAGGTAAAATACTTAATCCTGTAATAGGTTGGACTACTCACCATTCAATTGTTCAAGTCCAAGACAAATGGTACTTATTTTATCATGATAGCTCTTTATCTGGAGGAGCTGACAACAAACGTTGTGTAAAATATACTGAATTAACATATAATGATGATGGTACTATCCAAACAATAGTATTACCTAAATAGTCCAAGAAATAATTAAATCAAAAAATCAAGAAAAGATATTACATCTTGCTGCATGTAGTATCTTTTTTTTATCTTAAAATTCGATTAATATAAAAAATTTGTAGTATTTTAATAGAAAAAATTTTATTAAGTTTAATGAAATTTTATAAAAAAACACATATATCTTAAGTGTAGGTAATATATATGCTCAATTGTCAATGCTCGATACTTAATGATCAATACCAATTTTCAATACTCAATTAGTAACCGTGGGGTTTTAGAAAATCTATTTGTAAATTGTAAATTGTAGATTATAGATTATAGATTATAGATTATAAAGTGATATATACGTTGCAAAAATAAATTTTCACTATTAATTTAAGAAATTCTGTAAGGATTTCAATGACGATTGATTATCGATAATTGCAACAGATATATATTTAGAAAATAAAAAATTTAAGGAGAATGATGAAGATGAGAGAAAGAAAATATGTAAAATTTAGAGTTGATATGTATGATGGGACAAAATTTAAAATAATAGATAGAAGGCTTGAAAGAGATCTTATTCACTATGTTTGGACTAGGTTTGTGGCTTTGGCTGGAAAGGTTAATTTAGAGGGAGATTTATATCTGTCAAGAAATATTAAGTATACAGTAGAGACTCTAGCTATAGAATTTAATAGAGAGGTTGAGCAAATTCAATTAGTGTTAGATGTATTAATTGAATTAGAAATGATGGAACTCACAGACGATAAGGTTTATAGGGTGAAGAATTTTACTAAACATCAAAATATCAAGGTTAAAGAAAAAACTAAATTTAAGGATGATGAAGACGAGGTAAAAGACAAAGAAGTTTTGATAAATGAAGCTCTGGCAAAAGAAGATTTTAAAAATGAAATAGATATTAATCAAGATATAGAAGCTGAAAATAAAGTGAGTCAAGATATATTAGAAGAGGTTAGAAATGATGAAATATATGATTTAGAGATCATTCATAAAGACCGTGACAAAGTTGATAGTAATCGGAGTGAAAAGAAAGATGATAATATGATTAGCGAGAAAAATGATAATATGGCTAAGGAGAAAACTAATGATAGTTCGCCTGATATAATTCCCATGCGACTAGACGTGAAAAATAATAAGCAGGCAAATAAAAATCAAAATAAAAGCAAAAATAAGAATAAAAATGAAAATAAGAAAAAGAATTCAAACATTGATATGACTGATGAGGAAACTAAAGATGATTAAATGAGATGTTTTTATGATGGTAATGTAGTAATACCTTTGAAAAAAGGAGAGTCTGTCACTAAGGTGTGGTCTCTTTAAATTTTGTAAAAGGATCTCTATGGCCAATTAATGAATCATATTCTAATAAAGAGAATATACGTAGGAGGTCATTGAATAATTTGATGAGATGGATCAAAGTAACATGAATGAACCCCTTTGTTTTGCTTGCGAAAAATGTGTAGAGTTATGAGATCACAAAAGTATAACGGAATATATGGGAAAAGTTATAATAGCAAAGATCAAATAGATAAATAAAGACTTTTTAAAATTAGTTTAATAAGTAAAGATTTCAAATGTAAAGGTAAAGATATTACATATAATTAGTCAATGCATTATTGTAATATAAGTTTATGAAAACGATTATTAGAAAGTTGAGGTGCTTAGAAATCAGGCAATGTATTTTTAGAAACGAAAAATATACATTAAAATTATAGTTCAATATCTTTACATATAAGAACTTTTTAAAGTTTGTTTAAAAACTAAAGATTTGAAATGTAGAGGTAAAGATATTACATATAATTAGTTAGTACATTTATAAAGCAATTGATGAAAACGATTAGTGGAAAGTCGAGGTGGTTAGAAATTGAGTAATGTATTTTTAGAAATGAAAAATATACACAAAAAATTTCCCGGAGTTTATGCACTTAAAGGAGTACAACTGGAAATTAAAAAAGGTGAAGTACATGCTTTGTTGGGAGAAAACGGTGCTGGGAAATCAACTTTAATGAAAATACTTGGAGGAGTTCATACACAGGATGAAGGTCAAATATTTGTTGAAGGAGTTGATTGTGGAGTTATTGATCCAACTAAAGCTGCACAATTAGGGATTGGATTTGTTCATCAAGAACTAAATCTAGCAGAAACTTTGACAGTTTCGGAAAACGTTTATATGGGAAGGCTTCCATATAAAAATAAATCATTAGGTATTGTTGACTATAAAAAATTATATGAAGATACAGATTCTATAATCAAAAAGTTAGGGATAGATATAAAATCTACTGACTTGGTTATGCAACTGCCAACTGCAAAAAAACAAATGGTAGAAATAGCAAAAGCAATAAGTCTAAATGCCAAAATCATTATTTTTGATGAACCAACAACGTCGTTGTCTCAGAAGGATGTTGAAAACCTTTTTAAAGTTATAAAAACTTTAAGGAAAGAAGGCGTATCGGTAGTGTATATATCACATAGATTAAAAGAAGTTTTTGATATTTGTGATAGAGCTACTGTTTTAAGAGATGGTACTTATATAGAAAGTTGCGATCTAGAAGGAATAAGTCAAGAAAAACTTATAAATATGATGGTAGGAAGAGATTTAACTGAATTATTTCCTAAGGAAGTTTTTGAGCCTAAGGAATATGTTTTAGAAGTTGAAGGTCTTAGTGATTATAATGGTAGAGTCAAAAATGTTAGTTTAAAAGCAAGAAAAGGTGAAATTTTAGGGCTAGCTGGTTTAGTTGGTTCAGGAAGAACGGAACTTATGAGACTTGTTTTTGGTGCTGATAAAATTAGAGAGGGTAAGACAACGATAAACGGAAAAGAAGTAAAGATTAACTCACCTATAGATGCAATTAATAATGGGATTTGTCTTTTGACAGAAGATAGAAAAACCCAAGGTTTATCATTAGTAATGAGTGTTCTTGATAATATAACTTTAACTAATTTAAAGAATTTTGTTTTGAATCATAAGAAGTTAAGGGATACGGGAGAAAGATTCAAAAAAGCATTGGAGATTAAAACAGCTAATATTGATGTTCTAGCTGGGACACTTTCTGGTGGAAATCAACAAAAATTAATATTAGCCAAATGGCTAAATACAGACTCTGATATATTTATATTTGATGAACCTACTAAAGGAATAGATGTAGGTACTAAAGCAGAAATATATCATATAATGAATGATTTGGTTAGAAAAGACAAAATTGTTATTATGGTTTCTTCTGAATTACCAGAACTCTTAGGTATGTCAGATAGAATATATGTTATGTGTGAAGGAAGAATAACAGGGGAGCTCAATAGAGAAGAAGCTACACAAGAAGAAATCATGAAATTAGCTACACTTGGAGGGATTGATAAAGATGAATGCAAAAATTGATGATAGAATCACACAAGAGAAGAATGCTGAAACAAAAGTAGAGAGGTTTAATTTAAAAGGTTTATTTTTAAAATACTCAATTTACCTAGTGCTTGTAGTACTTATTTTAACATTTTCAATAGTAAGTCCTGACTTTTTAGGAGTAGCAAATGCTTCGAATTTCTTTAGGCAAATTCCTACTGTAGGAATTATGACTGTTGCCATTACCATGGTAATAGTAACTGGAGGCGTTGATCTTTCAATAGGTGCAATAGCTGCATTTTCAGGATGTACAGTAGCTTATTTAGCTGTAAAGGGAGTTAGTATGCCAGTTTCTTTACTTGCTGGATTATTGGTAGGTGGACTTTGGGGAGTATTCAATGGAATACTGATTACAAAATTTAAATTAGAATCTTTAATACTTACGATGGGTACAAGCTATCTGATAAGAGGATTAATACTATTTTTCACAAATGGAATTTATATTAAAGGAGTTCCAGACTGGTTTTACAATCTTTCTAACACAGAAGCTGGTATATCAATAATACATACTAACACTATAGTATTTATCATAATAGTTATAGTCATGGCTTATTTAATGAAAAACACAAGATTTGGTAGATATTGCTATGTAGTTGGATCAAACAAAGAAGCAGGAAGATTATCAGGAATAAATGTAAACAAACATGTTGTAAAAGTATATGCAATTGAAGGCGTTTTAGCTGCAATAGCTGGTATCCTATTAATGTCAAGTATAAATGTTGGTGCTCCAAGTGAAATAAATGGTCCAGATTTGTTTGCAATGGCAGGGGCAATTATGGGTGGAGTCCAATTTGGTGGAGGAGTAGGAACTATAGGAGGGGCTATGGTTGGAATATTTACTATACAAGTGTTCCAAAGTGGATTAGCTATCTTAGGAATCAACTCATTCTTACAACAAGCTGTAACAGGAGCTGTTATTGTACTTGCTATAATTGTGGATTTCTATAGAAAAGGAAGTTTATTTAATCAAAAAGGTTAATTTAAAAGTGTTATTTAGGCTTAATTCAGTAGATTTTACGTGGTTAATAATTTAAGAATTTACTGAATAAAGCTTTATAAAATATAACAACACATATGAAATATTGAAATTACGAAAGGGGAAAAATTTTATGAAGAAGAAAATTATTGCGTTATTATCAACAGTAGTTATTGTTGGTAGCTTAGCAGGATGTGGAACAAAGACAAAAACAGAGGGAACAGCAAGTACAAGTGGAAAAAAGGTTATTTACTTTATCCCAATAGTTGATACAGGAGCTTATTGGTCTCCTATGAAGAAGGCGGCTGAAGATGAGGCTAAGGCATTAGGATATGACTTAATAGTTAAAACATCACCACCAAATGAAACACAAAAGAATGAAAAACATATAGGTTTTCTAGATGAAGCTATAAAAAATAAAGCGGCAGGAATAGCAATTGCTCCAATGGACCCAGATATGTTTGATAAGAAGGTTAAAGAAGCAAACGATAAAGCGATTCCAGTAGTAACTTTTGATGCAGATGTAAAGACAAAAGAAAATAGAACATCTTATATAGGAACAGATAATAAGTTAGCAGGAGGGCAACTTGGAGAAAATGGTGCTAAAGCTTTAAAAGAAAAAGGTATTACAAAAGGTAAAATTGCATTAGCAGCTGTAAATTTAACTCAAACAACCATGACATATAGACAAGAGGGAATAAAAGCTGGTTTTGAAAAAGTTATGGGAGCAGATGCTAAGAATTTTCAATGGCTAGAACCAATTCAAGATAATGATCAATCGGCAGAATCAAAAAGACAATTAGAAGGTCAAATAACTTCAAATCCAGATATGGTGGCTGTATTCTCATTAGGATCAGAAGGTCCAGATACAGGTGTAATGGAAGCTATAAAATCTCAAGGTAAGACTGGAAGCATATATCACTTTGGTTTTGACTATACTCCAACTTGGGAAAATGGTATAAGCAACAATTTAATATCAGGTATTGTTGACCAAGATTCTTATGCAATTGGAAAAACAATAATAGATACATTAGATAAG
>Ga0302161_10000542_pt1 | contig 10162 bp, 9 predicted proteins | sample I_Fen_E2_1_FD_193498 | JGI IMG/M metagenome (GOLD analysis project Ga0302161, IMG submission 193498) | Peat permafrost microbial communities from Stordalen Mire near Abisko, Sweden - I_Fen_E2_1 | ecosystem: Environmental > Terrestrial > Soil > Wetlands > Permafrost | place: Sweden: Abisko...
GTATTGGAGTTGACATGCACTTTGGACATGCATCAGAATTTTATATTTATGAATATAAAAATGGAGATGCAAAATATATAGAAAAAAGGGATGTAGATAAATACTGCAATGGCATCGATGTTTGTGATGAAGAAGAGGATAAATTTACTAAACTATCTAAAATTGTTTCTGATTGTAATGGAGTAATATCAATTAGAATGGGTGATGAGCCTAAAAAGAAATTTAAAGGTATGGGTATAGAAGTATTTATGACTTGCGAAACAATTGAAACTGCAGTTATAAAAGCTGCAGAAGTTATATTAAAAGGAACAGAAGTTAAAGAAATGTTAAGAGCCTAAATTATTTTAAATTCAAGATAAATATATTATAAAAAAGGGGATAAGTAAAATGATTAATTTAAAGCATCATATTTTTGTTTGTGCAAGTTGTAGAGTTAATGGAATGCAAAAAGGAATGTGTTATTCTAAAGATTCAGTAAAAGTTGTACAAAAGTTTATGGAGGAAGTTGAAGACAGAGATCTAATAAACGAAGTAATGGTTACTAATACTGGTTGTTTAGGGGTATGTAATAAAGGTCCTATTGTGGTTGTTTATCCAGAAGGAACTTGGTATGGAAATGTAAAAGTTGAAGATGTAGAAAGAATTGTAGAACAACATATCGAAGGCGGAAAAGTAGTAGAAGAATTAGTTATATAAGAAACCAGAGTGTTATTATAGATACCCACGGCGAAAACTATAGTTAAGTGTATGCCCGCCGAAATGAAGGTCATGCATTTGTTAAGGTTACGTGAGGATTCAGCTGTGAATTTCTAATAGCAGAAGTTGTACCCATTTATGCATGCTCCTGAGGCAAGCTCATGACAAGCATAAATGGAACAACTTCTACTAAAGAAATATCTACAGCTAAATCCTCAATGTAACACTTCCACAAAAGCATGACTTTCATTTCTAGTTTGGGCATATTTCCATAGTATAAGTATAATTTATAACGTGGGTATCTATATTACTAAGTTTTTAATGCCTTAAATATAGGTTTAAGTTTCAATTACAATTTTAAGATGTACTTTTGTACATCTCTTTTTTGAGGCTTTTATTATGGACGCGTGCATATATGGAATTTGTAAATAATTAAAAAATAGAGAGCCAATGTATACAGATGATATGTTGTATTTTGGAAATAATGTTATAATAAGTGTTAGGTAGAACTGTAATCTAATGGGGTGTTAAATGTGAAAAAAACAAAAGTAATTGTTATATTAGTTAGTTTACTGGCTATATGTTCAATAGTTACAATGGTAGCACTGAAATTTCCATACAACAAATCAAATAATGAATTAAATAGTTATATAGAAAACATTACTGATAAATTGCCAATTAATAAAGTTGATGTTCCAGATGAAAGTTCAAAGGTGGATAAAAATTCAAATGGAACAGCTGACCCTATAGATATAGTAAATTCTGCAAGAAAAGAAGCGCAGCAGAAGACTATATATAAGGACGAATACTATACTGGAGGATATCCACCAGAGGGTGAAGGGGTTTGCACTGATGTAATATGGCGAGGTTTTAAAGGGATAAATGTATCAATTAAAGATTTGATAGATAAAGATATTAAACAAAATATGGCGGAGTATAAAGGCGTAAAGGTCAAGCCAGATTCTAATATTGATTTTAGAAGAGTTTTAAATCAAGATGTGTTTTTCAAAAAGAATTGCATTCTATTGACCACAGAACTTAAGGAAGGTGATATTAATAATTTGAAGGAATGGCAACCTGGAGATATAATAGTTTTTATTGAAGGATATGAGCATATTGGTATTATTTCAGATAAAAGAGATGAAAAAGGTATTCCTTATGTTATTCATAATTCTCACCCATTTGCATCAGAGGTTAAATTAAGCTGGTTCCATAATCCAATTCATGGCCATTACAGGTGGAAATATTAGAGGGGGTTATGTGGCAATCTTAAGTTTGGAGATAATAAAAAAACTCAAAATACACCTACTGTATAAGTAAGTGTGTTTTAAAGGTTATATTTCATTATATACTAATTTAATAAAAAAATTTTCATCATTATCTTTTAATATATTATTTAATTCGTCTGTGTTAATAGACTTTCCTAAAATATCATTATTTAAAGAAGATATACCAGATGTACTTGTTATCGCATGATATATATATACTTCTGTTCCAAGTTTTAAATCAATATCTTTAGTTAAATATGATTGTGAATAATTAGCTAGTTTTTCCTCTATATTACAACTTCCACTAGAGTAACTACTACCTTCACCTAAAACAAATTTTATTTTATCGTCTTGAATGTTTATAGCTAGAGTTTCTTCAGCACCTGTTTTTTCACTTTCACTATCACTAAGGATACCTGTAATAATTCTTTCCGTTACTTTTTCTGTATTTTTATAAACTTCATACATTAATGTTAATTCATAGTTTTTATCTTTAGGAAGATTTTTTATATTGTACATTAATACTTTATTATCAGTTAAAGTCAATAGATAGTTCTCTTTTTTAGATAATTCTTCATATACTAACTTTGTTTGATTATTTTGAGTTTGTTGACATCCTATTAACAATATTACTGATATTAAAGTTAATAGTATTAACTTCAGCTTTTTCTTCATAATATTTGCCTCCTATTTAGATCTCCATTGCTAGATACACAGCAGAACTGTTAAATACATAATATTAATATTTTACTACATATTTACAACTGATAAAATACATATTTATTAATTTATCTTCGCATATACAATATAAGTAAAAAGAGTATACAAATCTATTCTTGTATGATAGTATAAATTTACAAAGAATTATATATATAATAGAGGCAGCGAAGTCTATGAATAAACTCATATGTTAGAGTTAATTCTTAGATTTTTTTTATCGGCAAAGGAGCCTATTTAATATAATACTAATAGTATTATATTAAATAAGGCTCTTTTTATATTTAAAATCACCTTAATAGAATTAAAAGCTATATTAATAATATATTTGAATGGGAGTGGAATTATGAGGAAAAGAAAAATTGAAATCATAGATAAGACAATAATTGTGTTAAAAGAGATATATGGTGATAAGTTGAAGGAAAAAACCCCACAGATACAAGAACTAATAAAATTACTATATATAATAGGAAGTGATTATATAGAAATCACTCGAGAAATTTATGAAGAACTATCACCACTGCCACAAAATGTAAGATTTATAATAGCTAATAATAACAATATTGAAACAAAAAATGCAGATGAATTTTATAATATGCTAAATATGAAATCTAATGTATGTAATTTGAAAAATACTAGAATAATTGGATTAGATGATATGATTTTTTATGATTATGAGAAAATTTTTTCTAAAATCATAAGTGTTTTTGGAGAAAATATAGAGTTGTGCATAAGAAATCAGTATGAATCAGCTACTGCAATGAGTTTAGAATGGCTTAGACTTGGTGGAAAAAAGGTAGTCACGACTTTTGCAGGAATTGGGGGATATGCTCCTCTTGAAGAAATTTTAGGCTCTCTTTCTTTTTTAGAGAAAATAAAGCTTCGAGGAAATCACAAACTTTTCCCAGAAGTACTTAATACCTTTGAAGATATTACAGAAAGTAAGCTCCATACCAATATGCCGTTTATAGGTAAGGATATTTTTAATGTAGAATCTGGAATCCATGTAAATGGAATATCTAAAAATCCAAGTACCTATGAACCTTATGATCCAAGTACAATTGGTAGAAAAAGAAATATTATTATAGGCAAGCATTCTGGAATTAATGCATTAGAGATAAAATTGAGGGAATTGAATATAAAATATAATTCAAATAACTTGAAATCTATGTTAGAAGATGTAAGGATACTTAGTACACAAAAACAAAGAGGATTAAACAACGCTGAAATAAAAGAAATATATGAGAAATGTTGTATATAGATACTTAAGCGAAAGGGGGAGAAAATAATGAATTTACAAGAACGATTTAATGATGAAATATATATTGTAGATACAACATTAAGAGATGGAGAACAAAGTGCAGGGAGAGCTTTTTCTATAGATGAGAAGGTGGAAATAGCAAAATATATGGATGAAAATAATATATATCAAATAGAAGCAGGAATACCCGTAATGGGTGATTTAGAAAAGGAATGTATAAAAAGAATCTTGGCAAGTAGAAAGAACTCTCTAATTTCTACTTGGAATAGAATGAATAAAAAAGATATACAGCACTCAATAGATTGTAAGCCAGATATAATCCATATAAGTGTTCCGACTTCTGACATACAGATATATTCGAATTTAGGAAAAGATAAAATATGGATTGAAGAAAATCTTAGAGAATGTGTATATTTTGCAAAAGATAAAGGTTATGAAGTCACAATTGGATTTGAGGATGCTTCAAGAGCTGATATAAATTATCTTATTACTTTATGTGAAATAGTTAAATCTTTAGATGTTAAAAGAGTACGTTATGCAGATACAGTAGGAATATTAATGCCTTCTATAGTTAGAAAAGTTGTTAAAACCATCATAAATAGCACTGGAATAGAAATCGAAATACATGCTCATAATGATTTTGGTATGGCAATTCCTATTTCACTTGAAGCAGTAAAAAGTGGAGCAAAATATGTGGATTGTACATTAGACGGAATTGGAGAGCGAGCAGGAAATTGCAATCTTCAAGAATTTATTAGAATATCAGATGTATTTTTAGAAAGAAATAAAAAGGAACTTTAATTTAAGGTATATCTTAAGTTAAGGTTCTTTTTCTTATGATATTTTATCCAATATATTCCTAAATGGCATTAGAATATTATTTTAAAACAAAAAAGGTGCTAACAACTTTAACAGTTCGTTAGCACCTTTGCTATCAAAAATAACTTATTTTCATGTTATATTATCTTAATTATTTACCGCTGCCACCATAATTTGATAATACTCTGGCACTAGGATCATTTACGTTACAGCCTTCCCACTCTTTGTTAGGCATCCAAAAGTCTGCTATCATTTCTGCTTGTCCTGGATAGTATTTTTCAAAGGTTTCTCTGTATAATAATGATTCCTTTGTGAATGGTTTAGCATGAGATTTATATTTTTCACATAATGTTTCAAATTCATCATCAGAATAGCATGTTTCTGCATATTCCTTTAAATGATCTACCATAGAATGTCCTACAGCATCGCTAAATGCTGCTTTTTCACGATATAAAATGTTATTTGGAAGATAATCGCCTTCAAAGGCATGTCTCAAAAGGTATTTACCCATATTGTATGTGTTTAACTTCGTTTCAGGATCAATGGCCATAACATATTTTACAAAATCCAAATCACCAAAAGGTACTCTTGCTTCCAAAGAATTTGAGCTGATACAACGGTCTGCACGAAGTACATCGTACATATATAGTTCACGCATTCTCTTTTGTGATTCCTTTTGGAATTCTTCTGCACTTGGAGCAAAATCTGTATATTTATAGCCGAATAATTCATCTGAAATTTCACCAGTTAAAAGAACTCTTACATCTGAAATTGCATGTAATTTCTTGCAAATCAAATACATTCCCATACTTGCTCTTATTGTGGTAATATCGTATGTTCCAAGAAGTTTAATAACATCATCAAGTGATTCAAGAACTTCTTCTTTTGTCATATATATAGTGGTATGATTGCTATGTATGTAATCTGCAACTTCTTGTGCGTATTTTAAGTCAATTGCATCTTCAGTCATACCGATGGCAAATGTTTTAATTGGCTTTTCAGGACAGATTTTTTGTGCAACAGCACATACTAATGAACTATCTAATCCACCGCTTAACAAGAAACCTACAGGAGCATCAGCATCCATACGTTTATCTATACCAGCTACCAATTTGTCGTGAATTTCCTTGCAAATAACTTCTAAGTCATCCTTGCAATATTCACCCTCTGTCACTGTAATATCACAGTAGCAGGTAAATTTACCATCAGCATAATAATGTCCAGGTGGGAATGATATAATCTTGTCTGTAAGCCCGATTAAGTTTTTAGCTTCACTTGCAAACATGATTTTACCTGATTCTGAATAGCCATAGAATAGAGGACGAATTCCAATTGGATCTCGTGCTGCAATGAAACTGTCTTTTGTTCCATCATAGATGATAGCTGCATATTCTGCATCTAATTTTGAAAACATATCTAATCCATATTCTAAATACATAGGAAGTAATATTTCGCAATCACTATCGGAAATAAACTTATATCCTTTTTCTATTAGTTCATTTTTGATTTCACGGAAACCGTAAATTTCACCGTTACAGATGGCTGCATCTGTTTTTCGTGTGAATGGCTGCATTCCACCAAAACTTAAATCCATAATAGCAAGTCTTTGAAACCCTAAAATACCTGATGGTAAAGTGAGAATCTCAGTCATATCTGGTCCTCTTGACTCCGTTCTTTGCAATGATTCTGCAAATTTTCCATGTTTCATGTCTGTTCCTGTATAACACATAATTGTACACATAATAATAATAGCCTCCTTAGATATAAAAATAGCGTCAATTCGTCTTAATACTAGGACGAATTGACGCTTATCCGCGGTGCCACCTAATTTACCATATTGGTCTCTTTCCAGCTATTACTGGTATCCAAATAACGCATGGAATACGACGCACCTACTTTATCTGCATTTTTTCAAACCCTTGGTTTAAAAAACAGTTTGCAAATATTTCAGTTTGCAGCTCCGGAGTGTTATTCAAAAAAACTCTGCCACTAGGTTTACACTATCCCCAGCTCACTGTTGGTGAAATTTCTTTTTACTTGTCTCCATCATTGCTTTTGCTTTAATAAAACTTATTGTAAACTTGGTACAATCTTTTGTCAACACTTTTTTCATAAACTTTTTAGCTATCTGATTAAAGTAGGTATATTCTAATATTCTGTACCATAAATATTCTTCACCATATTTATTCTTTACCATAATATATGGTAAAGAATATGCGCCAAAAATGCGGATTAAGGGGCTATAGAGATAAAAAAGGAAACCCGATTCGTAAACCAAGTAATACAGCCTTTCTTCAATTAATATGGTGCCGCTTAGCCGGAGTCGATAATCAACAGGAAGAGGTGTTTAAGATAAGTACCTCTTCATATTTATATATATTATCTAATGTTACTCTATAAGAGGCAAAAAGACGGGCAACAATAAAATATATATTTTATAAATGCTGATATTACTAGGGCTTACTTAGCTAAAGGTTTATTAGTAATATGATTACAAAAATCAAAAAGATTATATCCTAAAGGTAACCCTTTAATAGAGATTACATCTTCTTTATAATTTCCATCCCATGGAGAAATGGAGATAATAGAATCATTAAAAACTTTAATTAAGTATTTATCATCGTTAAAAACTATCTTTAATCGAAAAGGTTCTTTAATATCAATTTGATCATCAAAATAATTATCAGAAGTTATGGAAGATATAAAATTTTCAATTATGAGATTTTCCTCACTTGGAACCTCTATTTCTTTGTATATATTAGTATCAAATACATAAAGAGCAAAGGTTTCATTATTTAAAATTTTATTTTTAAGTTCATCAGTATAATAATGATTATTTGGTTTAGTAGAAAAATTTATGTATTTAGGGTTTTGAAAGGTACAACCATTTAAAGTAGAAAGTAATAGTAAAATTATAAAAATTAAATTTAATTTTTTCAAATAAAACATCTCCTAATAACATTTCTTACATTATACATATTTAAATAATAATAAATCAGTAGTGTGGTATATCTTATGTATTATGCCTTATATAAATTTATGCATAGAGTGATTTTTTAGAACTTTCAATTAAGATAGCAAGTGATAATTTAGAGCCTTTTATAATATGATACATAGTAAGGATAAATTTGGAGGATAGTATGTATATAATAGGGACAGTAGGGCCAAATGTTAAAGATAGAACTGTGCTCAAGGGAATAATAGATAATGGTGTAAATGCATTGAGATTTAATTTTGTACATGGAAGCGAGAAGGAATTTCTAGAATTCTTAAAAATAGCAAAAGAAATAAATAATGATATAGAGATAATACTAGATCTTTCAGGAACTAAGATTAGAGTGTCTAACAATTTTGAATATATATACAAAGTTTATGATGATGAGGAAATTTATTTTTGTGGAGAAGATAAATATGATGAAATAAAAAATAATATAAACAAAATTAAAATTAAGATAATTCCATTGAATATAAAAAACAAAATTTTAAATCAAAAAGTTTATGAACAAATAGGAATAAAAGATAATACTATGCTTTTTAATGTTATAGATAGGAGTAACGACCTTATTAAGGCTGTTACAGTAAGAGGGGGGATTGTTAGAAAGGGAAAGGGTTGCAATATAAAGGGTCTAGAGAGAAAATTAATTTTATTAAGTGAAAAAGATAAGAGTGCTATAATATGGGGGATAAATAATAACGTAGATATAATATGTCAATCATTTGTTGAAGATAAGGAAGACATTAGAGAGATAAAATCATTTTTAAATGATAGAATTTCCAATAAATATAAACCTAAAATTTGGGCAAAGATAGAAACTCTAAATGGGATAAATAATATTAAAAGTATTTTAAGTGAAGCAGATGGAATTATTATAGGTAGAGGAGATTTGATTCCAGAAACATCAATAGAAGATACACCAATTTATGAAGAACAAATAATCAACGAGGTGAGTAAGGATAAAGACAAAGATATAATTATAGGGACCCATCTTTTTAATAGCATGAAAAATGGCAAAATGCCGTCAATTTCAGAAGTTGAGAGTATATACAATTTTATAAAAGCAGGTGCTACAGGCTTTCTTTTAGCTGGAGAGACATCTGTAGGAAAAGCACCTGTAAAAACAGTTGAATTTCTAAGTAATCTAATTTCAAAATATAAATATTAATTAGAATAAGCGTATTCCCAAAAAACAAGTCAGCATGTTTCAAAGCACACTTCGCAACATACTGACTTGCTATTTTATTTCATATACTTAAAGAAGCTTATGAAATCTCTTGAGAAAAAATGATATAACTAAAGTTAGTGCATAGTCATAAATTAAGAATACTATTTGAGCAGCTAACAATAAAGTCCATAAAGGGAATTTAGGAGATGAAATGCCTAAAAAGCTTTTAGCAATTAAGTAAATTATAAATAGTAATATATTAAATGCAATTAGCTTTAATAATACTTCTAAAGGGATGTTTTTAATTTTTTCTATGAGGTGTTTTATTATTCCATATAACCCAAAAAACAATATATAGTAAAGAGCAATATTAGTAGGAACTAAAAAGAAACTAAGGATGCTAGAGGCAATATAAACTAATATTGTGTTTTTTATTGAAGTTCTTATAATAGATATTGGAATTAAGCAAGATGCAATTGTTAATATGGATAACTTGCTTATTGGGATAATAGAAGTAGCATAAAGTATTACAAGAGTCAATGCTACTAATAGTCCACTTTCAGCAATATATTTTGATTTCATAAAATAGTCACCTCTTTCAATAAGTACAAATTATATATTTGCAAAATTAAGTACAAGAGTGTAAAAAAATCAATAGTATTTTATCTAACAACCAGCACCAGCACAGTCGCATAACATATTTAAGCAATAAAGATCTATACAACAGCTACAAATGTCAGAATTACTTGTGTTTCTGGTTCTATAATAAGGATTAGAATAACTATTACTTCTTTGTTTTAAAGAATTTAAACCTTGTCTATATTCAAAATTATTTGGATCCATATTAACAGCTGTAGTCATATGCTCAAGAGCGGAATCAAACCAACCTTTGTTAAGAAGTACTGCGCCATATAAATAGTGCCATTCTGCATTTCTATTGTTAATAGAATTTAATTTATTTTCAGCAACTGCATAATTTCCAGATTGAATGAATCTTCTTATTTCTTGAAAATCAGAAGAACTATTTGAAGAGTTGCTATAATTAGAAGTGTTGCTAGAATTATAATTATTGCTCCCTGAATTTTTAGTTAAGCTTTCATAAGCTTTATTAATTTCAATCATTTTATCTTCAGCTAAATTTTTCAATGGATTATCGATAAACTTATCAGGATGATATTGTTTAATAAGTTTTCTATAAGCACTTTTTATTTCATCTTGGCTTGCACCAGGCTTTACAC
>Ga0302161_10000544_pt1 | contig 10144 bp, 9 predicted proteins | sample I_Fen_E2_1_FD_193498 | JGI IMG/M metagenome (GOLD analysis project Ga0302161, IMG submission 193498) | Peat permafrost microbial communities from Stordalen Mire near Abisko, Sweden - I_Fen_E2_1 | ecosystem: Environmental > Terrestrial > Soil > Wetlands > Permafrost | place: Sweden: Abisko...
TCCACTATCATTACTTGCATTATAAATCGCATTATTACATATTAATGATATTTCCACTATTCTATCAAAAGTTATTTCTTTTGAATATGAATCACTTGTAGATATTACACTATTATTGATAAATATCTTTTTTACAATCATTTCTTTTTTACTTATGGCTCCAACCTTATCTAAAAATAAAATATTAACATCCTTAATTAAATTAAATACCGAGAAATTTATTATTTCAATATTTTGATTTAAAAAACTTTTAACTACACTATTAAAAATCAGCTTTGCAATTATAGTAATTGGAAAGCAACCTAATGCAAATAATGCTGTGCATATATAATTTTTTTGTATATCTTGTCCTGTATACACAAAATATGACCCTATAATTAAGATACTTACAAAATATATTAATAAATATTTTTCTAAAAGCTTTGATACCATTGTTCCAAAGTTATGTTTCCTATAACTTGCATAAGTAAGCATTGCAAGGACTCTTCCTAGTTGAGTAAAGTTTCCAGTAGCAATAACTATTCCTAAACCATCGCCAGATTTTATTACAGAACCTTTAAATAATATATTTTTCATATCTGCAAGTGAATAAATATTACCTATTATTTTACTTTCAAATTTTTCTTTATAAAAAGTTTCTCCTGTTATACTCTTTTCATCTACCTTTATATCCTTAGCACTTATTATTCTTAAATCTGCTGGAATAACCGAATCCCTATTAACCCTAACTATATCTCCCATTACCAATTCTTCAGACTTGATATTTTTTTGTATTCCATCTCTAATAACTACTATATCTGCAGAATTTAATCTTTCTAAAACTCCAATTTCTTTATCTCTTTTTGTAGTATGCATTATTAGTAGTACTAAATTTGATATTAATATTAATGCTACTATTCCACCAAATAAATAAAACCTAAATACAAATAATATTATTGTAATTATTATATATATAATTATAGCTTTTTGTTTTAACGCATTAAATATATGCTTATAAATCCCATTTCCACTTGGTAAATCAATTTTATTTGTACCATGTTTTAATCTTATTACTTCACAATCATTTTCACTAACTCCAGTTTGAACATTACTATTTAATAGTTCAACTATCTGAGCCCATGAATTAATACAATATTTTTCCAAAAGAACCCCACCATTCTAAATCACTTCATTATTAACCTTATTAAACCATTATACTATAATTTATCATTTTATATAGTTATATTTATTTACAGTATAATTATACTTGTTAATACATCGAAAGACAAAATTTTAATATAGTCTTATTTTTTATGTATTTTAGTTAAGGCACATTCAAAAAATAACATTACATTATACTTTTATATTCGGTCTGTTACTTTATTTCATGTGCCTCAGAATATGTATATTGTTATTTTTTGGTTTTAGGATTAAAAATAAGTGCCATTAAATATCCAAAGAATATTGATGCTGTAATTCCAGCGGCTGCTCCTTTAATACCTCCTGTAAATGCCCCTAATAATCCAATTTCTTTAACTTCCTTTATTGCAGCCTTAGCCAAAGCATTTCCAAAACTCGGCAATGGAACAGTTGCTCCAGCTCCACCAATGTCAACTAATTTATCATACCAGCCAAAAGATCCTACTATTGCTCCAAGTACAACAAATACAACTAATATTCTTCCTGGTGTTAATTTTGTGACATCTATTAATATTTGACCTATAACACAAATAATGCCTCCAACTATAAATGCACTTATATAATCCATTTAAATATACATTCCTTTCTATTATAATATCTCGAATTATTAATAATTTCCTTGAATACTTCTTAGTTCATCTCAATGGCAACTGCATGAGCTATTCCCGGAATTGTTTCACCTTGAAGTGAAGATGTTGTACTCATAAGTGCACCTGTCGAAACCAATAATAATTTCTTTATTTCTTTTTTCATAAGCTTCTTATATAAATATCCTGTAAATACAACTGCTGAACATCCGCATCCACTGCCCCCAGCTTCAGTTTTTTGTTTTTCCTTATCAAATATAATCTCACCACAATCAATATGTTGCTTCCTAATATCATAACCAAATTCTTGTATTAATTTATCGGCAAGTTCTTTTCCTATTAAACCCAAATCCCCTGTTGCTATAATATCATAATCACTTGGTTTTCTTCCTGTATCTTTAAAATGATTCACTATTGTATCAACAGCTGCTGGTGCCATAGCAGCTCCCATGTTATTGGCATCCTTCTGTCCAAAATCTTTTACTTTCCCAGTCGTTACATAAGTTACTTCTGGATAATTTCCTTCATATCCAAGAATTAATGCTCCTGATCCTGTTACTGTCCATTGAGCTGTCTGGGCTCTTTGAGACCCATAGTCAAGTGGAAATCTGAATTGCCTTTCTGCTGAGCTAAAATGAGAGGAAGTTGTTGCAATTACATGTTTAGCAAATCCACCATCCATTATAATTGCTGCTAAACTTAAAGATTCTGACATGGTAGAACATGCTCCATATAATCCAAAGAATGGAATGCTAAATTCCCTTGCTGCAAAACTTGATGAAATTATTTGATTTAGTAAATCTCCAGAAAATAAGTAATCTATATCTGTTTCTTTAAGTTTTGCTTTCTTTAATGTTTCAGTTATAGCCGTAAACATCATTTCGCTTTCTGCTTTTTCATAACTATCCTTTCCCAATGTATCATCATTTAAGACTTCATCAAAATATTCACTTAAAGGACCTTCACCTTCCTTTGGTCCTACTATAGAATGTGCTGCTATTATTTTAGGTGGATTATCAAATTTTACTGTTTGCCTACCCATTTTTTTACTATGCATTTGCATAATTAACAACTCCTCCTACACTTTTTTAATATAAAATCAATTTCTGCTTATGAAATACCAATTGTCAATTTTCAATGTTTAATATTCAATTACCAATGTTCAATTGTTCCTTTTGAAACTAAGCATTAATCATCTAATTGACAATCGAGCATTAATTCGTACTCATTCACTATTTAGCATTTTTTAATATTTAAATTTTGTTATTTCCCATTGAATCGTTAAAATAACGTAATTACATAATAAACTATTCCTATAATTACAGATGTTCCAATTCCATACACTAAAACTGGGCCCGCAATTGTAAACATTTTTGCTGCAACTCCAAATATAAATCCTTCTTTTTTAAATTCTATTGCAGGTGAAACTACAGCATTTGAAAATCCTGTTATAGGAACAACGGTACCTGCTCCACCAAACTGAGCTAGTTTACCATATGTCCCTGTTCCTGTTAATAGTGCCCCTAAAAATATCATTACAATTGGAACAATACTCATAACTTGCTCTTTAGGAAATCCATAGTTCGTTGCTATATTATTTATAAATTGACCTATATCACAAATTAACCCTCCAACTAAAAAAGCCTTCAAACAATCTTGAAATATTTTTGATTTTGGTATAACTTCATTTGCCATAACCTCATACTTCTGTTTAATTTTTGCTTCTTTCATTTCCCTATTGCTACTCAAAGTAATTCACGCTCCTTTTTATCCGATAGCTAGCATCCGTAATACTCAATCTTGCTGCACTCTCCTGGACATTGTGCCCCTTGTGGGTATAAGTTCAACTAAATTCAGGTGGAGTATAAAACTCCACCTGAAAAGTTTCACTTTATCTGTATATCTATCATTTGCAAAATTATGAAAATTAATCATGTTATTTTTTGGTAAGGCCTATTAAATAAAATAACCAGTTAATGCTGCAATGAATATACTTAACTAATTAATAAAAAAATAGAATGTATATTTGTTTCAATTTTCTTAATGAAATTGGAACAAATATACATTCTATTTTTACTATCTTTTATTCTTCTAGTTTCTTTCTCATTTCAGCTAAAACCTTTTTCTCAATTCTAGATACCTGAACTTGGTTTATTCCAAGCATTTTAGCAACCTGAACTTGTGTTTTGTCTTTAAAATAACGTAACAATATAATTTGTCTTGCCTTGTTGTCTAAACTACTTAAAGCTTCCTTAAGAGCTATCCTTTCAATAATATTTCCATCATCTACACTTTTTTCACTTAATTTATCTATTAAAAGAACTGGTGCTCCATCATCTTGATGTATTGTATCATATAAATACTGTAAACTATTTGAAGATTCTATTGCAAATAAAATTTCTTCCTTGTCAACATCTGCATAATCAGCAAGTTCTTCTATAGTCGGTGACCTCTTAAGCTTTTTAGTTAAAATTTCTTTATAGAAATATACCTTTCTAGCTAAACTTTTAACATTACGGCTTACTTTTATCATTCCATCATCTCTTAAAAATCTTTTAATTTCTCCTATAATCATAGGAACTGCATAAGTTGAAAACTTAACATTATAAGTTAAATCAAAATTATTTATAGCTTTAACTAATCCAATTGATCCTATTTGAAATATATCTTCATAATCATATCCTCTATTTAAAAACTTTTTACTTAGAGATGATACTAATGGTAAATTCATTTCTATTAATGTATTCATAGCATCACTATCACCGTTTCTAGCTGAAGCTATTAGTTCTGGATTCTTGTCATAATTATAATCCTCTCGTTTTAAATCCTCTTTTTCCATATATTTCACCTAACTTACCACGTTGAATTTCTTCTTGATTACCACCTTTGTACCAATCCCCTTTTCGCTTTCTACCTTTAAATCATCCATAAATGTTTCCATTACAGTAAATCCCATACCTGATCTTTCTATATCTGGCCTTGACGTATATAATGGTTCCATAGCCTGCTCTATATCCTCAATTCCAATACCCTGATCAATGATAACTATTGTAACTTCATTTTCATTAATTTCTGCTTCAATTCTAACTAATCCATCTCCTTTATTCTCATATCCATGTATTATAGAATTAGTAACTGCTTCAGATACAGCTGTTTTTACATCATTTATTTCATCAATTGTTGGATCCAATTGAGCAACAAAAGCCGCAACTGCAACTCTTGCAAAACCTTCATTCTGAGATTTGCTTACAAATTCTACGCTCATTTTATTGTCAGACATGATAACCCCTCCATCTAAATGCACCTTACTGCTTCATCTACAGTATTATAATTTTTAATTACCTTATATAAACCCGCTAGTTCAAAGATTCTATTAACATTTTTATTAGGTTCTGTAATGCAAAGCGCTCCTCCCTTATTAGATAACTTCTTATACCTACCTAACACTGCTCCAATTCCTGAACTATCCATAAAAGTTACTCCTGAAAAATCTAAAATTACCTTTTCTATGTTATCCCTATCAATTCTATCATCAATCTTTACTCTAACCTCCTCGGCGCTATTATGATCTAGTTCTCCACTAAGAGTTGTAATTAGAATATTTCCCTGTTTTTCAAATTTTAAATACATACCCATTAAGAATATCTCGAATTAAAATTTAAATTATAAATTTATGTTCAAATTTTCATTTATCCGATAGCTAGCATCCGTAACACTCCATCTTCTTCAAGTGGGAGATAACGGCTGCACGCTCCTGGACATTGTGCCCCTTGTGGGTATAAGTTCAGCTAAGATTCAGATGGGGATCAAACCCCACCTGAATCAAGTTTCACTTGATTAATTATTATAAAGTTACAATTCCAACATATATATTAATTTAAACTCAAATACTTTAGTTGTGAGATATTCCACTTTCACCTCCTTCTTTACCTTTGTTTGATCTATTTACCATATTTTAACATAGTATTCCATTCAGCGTCAAACTATTTATTACAATTTTTTCTATTTCTTAATAATTTAATCATTAACTCATAGAAAATTTAAACTAAAAATAAAGGGCACTCTTTTGTATATCACATCAGAGTGTCCTTTATTTTGGTAGTATATATACATTACTTTTTCTTTTTACCACCTTTATATTTCAAAAGCTCATTTTCTATTTCTTTAAAAAAGCTCTTTACAGATTCACCTTCATCTAGTATCAGCACCTCAATTGCATCTTCTAAAGTTTCCATAGTATAAATATGAAATTTTTTTGTTTTAATATCTTCTTCAACTTCACATCTTAATATTAATTCATCTGCATTTGTATTTGGAATTAAAACACCCTTACCATTTATTTCATCTATCATCGTACAAACCCTATGAAAACCTTCGATTTTTTCATTAACACCACCAATTGCTTGAATTTCTCCAAATTGATTTATAGAGCCAGTTACTGCAATATTTTGTCTTACTCCTCTATTGCTTAAGGCTGATAAAATGCAAATTATTTCTGCAACCGATGCACTATCTCCTTCAACCATCCCATAGGTTTGTTCAAAACTTAATTGAAGGTCTACTGGTAATTTCTCATATGGACTTATTAAATTGCTCAACAGTCCCCTGAGTATACTAATTGATTTTTCATGAATATTTCCACTCATTTTACATTCCTTATGAATATCAATTATTCTACCTTCTCCTATATGAGATAAACATGTTATTCTCATAGGTTTACCAAAACTATAACAACCATTTCCAACTACTGCAAGTGCATTAATTATCCCTACTTTTTTTCCATTTGTGGTAATTAATATTTTTTTATTTTTATAATTATCCATTATTTCTTCTAAAATCTTTTCATCTTCATAAGCAATATCTATTATATCTCCCTTTTCTATATTGGTTCTATTATCCTCTTTGGCATTATTATTAGCTAAATATAATAGTTTATTTATATAGTAATCATCTATAGACAGCTTATTTCTTTGCCCTGTAACTCTAGATAAAAATTTAATCATTTCATTAAGTGCATCATCAGTCATATTTAATAACTTATCTTTGCTTATTTTCTCCTTAATCATTTCAATAATTGAGTTTCTAGTAGTATCATTATATTTTAATTCAATATCTGCTTCAATTCTAAGTTGAAATATCCTTTTGAAATCTTCATCATTATCATATAATATTTGAAAACTTTCATAATCCCCTATTAAAATAACCTTTACGCTAATAGGAATAGATTCTGGCTTTAGTCCCGCAATAGAAAGTACTTCTAAATAACTTCTCGTATAATTATAATTTGCTTTCCCATGAATCAATGCCTTTTTTAAATAATAATAACTAAGTCCACTACTTATTAAAGAATTTAATCTTAATATTAAGCATCCCTCATTAGCCCTTAATAAACTTCCTGCACTAATTAAAGAAATATCTGTACTATATGCACCATTATTATTTCTATATTCAATATTTCCAATTAGGTTGCTAATAGTAGGATCTTCTTCATATACCACATTCGGATGACTTTCTTTAGAATTATCAACAATTACATTCACATCATATTTAGAAAATGCCTCTTTTATATATTCCTCATCGTCTTCTAAATTTATTGTATAACATTCAACTATTGTTTCCTCAAAATCATCATACATTTGGATTAAATATTTATAGATTTCATCGAGAGATATAAATTGCAATAATAAATCATCTTTTTCTTTCTGCATATTCTTTTTTATATAGTCTCTATAAATATCCTTAAGTTTTTCAATTGATTTTACTTCAATATCCTTTAATGTTTCTAATATAACTTCTGCTTCCTTTTTTAATTTTGATGCTTGTTTTTCAATGGTTTCTTGAGTGATATTTTCTAGATTATCATATTCATTTTTGCTCATCTCATCGCCTTCATCTTTTAACGGAATAAAAACAAATCCACCATTAGTTGCTTTAACATCAAAATTTTTAGTCTTTGCTGAATCCATAAGCTTAGTTATATAGTCATTCCTTTTTTCACTTATATCTTCAATTATATCTTCCTTTTCATCATCTGAAGAACTACTGTAAAAATCCATTATACATTCAAAATATTTTTCTTTAATATCTTCAATCATTTCTTTTAATATATTACCTTTGCCATTAGGTAAAAATAAAGCTCTTGGATTTAATTGTTCTTGTGATGTCACATAACAAATATCCTTAGGTGGTGGAAGTTTTTCATATATATTCGTAACATACTCCACTAAATTTTCTAATTTCTCTTTTGAAAATGAATCTACATAATATATATTGTATCCGTCCTTTTGAATGCTTAAGCTCTTTTTTATTTTATTTAAAGTAGATGTAATTTCAGGTATTCTATCAATATTACTTTTTTTAAGGGTTTCTGTGCTTGATGCACAAAAAATAATTTCACTTGGAGTTAACTCTTTTTTCATATCTTATCCTACTTTGAAGTTTTTATTGAATCATATAACTAAAATATTCCAAAGCAGACTCCTCCTTAAATTTATAGTATATAATATTAATATTCTTTAAATAGTAAAATAGATATACTTTTTTAAAATAAACTCATTTGTTGAGCTTCTGTTTCTTTAAATGAAGATATGCTAACCCCAATTAGTCTTACCTCTTCTTTTAGTTCTTCACTTTCTAATATTTCTTCAGCAATCTTAAAAATCTCACTATGAGTTCCTATATAATTATTTAAAGTTTTACTTCTTGTATGATTTTCAAAATCCTTAGTTTTAAATTTTAAAGTTACAGTTTTTCCACTAACATTTTTTCTGATTAAAACATCTTCTATTTCAAAAGAGAATTCTTTTATGTATTGTAATAATTCTTCCTTGTTTTTCGTGTCAACCTTCAAAGTTTTTTCTTTTCCTACAGACTTTCTTTCACGAACGATCTCAACTTTTCTATTATCAATACCTTGAATTCTATCATATATATCGGTGCCACTTTTCCCTAAATATTCTGTATAGAATTCCTTTGGCATTCTATATAAATCACTTATATAATATATTCCCATGTTATTTAATTTACTTACTGATACCTTTCCCAAACCATGAATTTTTGATATAGGAAGAGGTAAAAGTATATCGGGAAGCATTTCCTTTGTTATTTGCTTAATTCCATTAGGCTTATTCCAATCTGAAGCAAGCTTTGCTAAAAATTTATTATAAGATATGCCAATAGATAAAGTTAATCCAATTTCTTTAAAAACCCTATTTTTAATATATCTTGCAGCTTCCATACCATCTTTAATTTTCCCTTGTGACAAGTCCAAAAAACCTTCGTCAATAGATACAGGCTCAACTAATGGAGTCACCTCATTAAATATTTTAAACACTTCTTGAGAAACCTTAACATACTTACCATATCTTCCCGAAACATAGATTCCGTTAGGACATTTTTCTCTAGCCATAAACATTGGCATAGCTGAATGTACACCAAATTTTCTAGCTTCATACGAGCAAGTTGATACAACCCCTCTCTCACTTACTCCCCCTACAATAACAGGCTTACCTCTAAGATTGGGATTATCCCTTTGCTCAACAGATGCAAAAAAAGCATCCATGTCTACATGTAATATTACATTTTCCATTTTGCACAGCTCACCTCATTATCATATTAAAATATGTAATTAAATATTGCTTATTATATTATAGTCAATATAATGAATACTTAGCAATAATAAAAGCATTTAAGATATTTCAACCGATTAAAAATATTACCTATTAATTCATTACATATGATATAATAATAAAGTATTATTATATATGATAGTGTTATTATCGATTTTTTTATGTGAAGGAGTAATTATTATGAGTCTTAAAGAAAAATTAACAGGTAAATTTAGTAACTATTTTCAAAATGCTTATATGGAAAAATACGGTGACAGAATTACAAGTATATCTGGAACTATTTTATCTGTAAAGCTTATTCCAAAAAGTTACATTATATTCCATAGATTAATGGTTGAAATGGTTATTAAACCTGAAGCTGGCAAGACAATTGTTAAGTGTTGGTACAAAAAAAATAGTTGGTTCAAAAAACCTGAATTCATTGCTGTAAAACAAGGTCATAAAGTTATTATCATGGGTGTTACAGGTGAAAAGGATAACAAGAAAGAAAATTCTCAACAAGTACAAATTATGAATGTACTAAATCTTACAACAAAAATAGATTTAGTCCCAATAGATCACAGTCAAATTAAAAAATCACGCCAACAATCAATGAACATGAGAAGATAGTACTTTAAAAAGTACGGGTATTGCTAAACATAAAAATGCTTGCATTAATGTGAAAATTTAAGTTTACTACTAATAACCCGAAAGAGAGGGTATGCGTTTGTTACGGTTACTCAAGATTTTGCTGGGTGCTTCTAAGATTAG
>Ga0302161_10000545_pt1 | contig 10140 bp, 9 predicted proteins | sample I_Fen_E2_1_FD_193498 | JGI IMG/M metagenome (GOLD analysis project Ga0302161, IMG submission 193498) | Peat permafrost microbial communities from Stordalen Mire near Abisko, Sweden - I_Fen_E2_1 | ecosystem: Environmental > Terrestrial > Soil > Wetlands > Permafrost | place: Sweden: Abisko...
AAGTATAGGGCAAAAAACAGCTCAAAGGTTAACATTACATATTTTAAATCTTCCAGATGATGAAGTGAGAGAATTTGCTAATGCATTAGTTAAGGCAAGGGGAACTATTAAATATTGTTCTGTATGTGGAAATTTTACAGATAGAGATCCATGTCCATTATGTGATAATCCCAACAGGGATAAGGGAACTATATGTGTAGTAGAGCAACCAAAGGATATTATGACAATGGAAAAAGTTAAAGAATATAATGGTGTATATCATGTATTACATGGAAACATATCTCCAATGCAAGGAAGAGGTCCTCAGGATATTAGAATTAGAGAGCTTGTTTCAAGAATGAGTGAAGAAGTAAAGGAAGTAATATTAGCAACTAATCCTAATATAGAGGGAGAAGCAACTGCAATGTATATATCTAAGGTACTTAAACCTCTTGATATTAAGGTAACTAGGATTGCATCTGGAATACCTGTTGGCGGTGATTTGGACTATGCTGATGAAGTTACATTATCTAAAGCTCTAGAGGGAAGAAAAGAACTTTAGAAATATTTGAAAAATTATAAAGCTAAAAATATGTATATTCCTTCCAATGTGTGGATAAAATAGTAATAAGAAGTTTTTGGAGGGATTTACATGGATAAAAAAAATATTGTAGAGCACCTGATGGAAAAGACTAATAATCCAAATGTGTATGTAAAATTAATAGAAGATATGGAAATTGCAAAAATGGAAATAAATGTAGCACGTAGTATGTTTAATAATGTTAATGATGAAAAATTGATAGAAGTTGCGATTTATTCAGAAAATGTTGCAAGAAAAAGATATGATTATTTACTAGGGATAGCAAGAGAAGTGGGCATAACTGTGGGATACGATTATATAGTTGAAAAAAGTGTACAAATTGCTGAATAAATAAAATGGGGGAAGTTAAACATGGATGGACAATATCTATTATATGGATTGCTAGGAATAGTGATATTATTTCTAGCAATAAAATTATTAAAGTGGCCAATAAAAATAGTTATAAATGGAATAATAGGAGTTGTTATATTATATGTAGTAAACTTTATAATTGCAAATCTTAGTTTGGTAGGTATAAATGTTAGCTTCTCATTGGCAATTAATCCAATTACAGCTTTGATAGCAGGATTTTTTGGAGTTCCAGGGGTTATTGTATTAATTATAATAGCACTGTTTTTATAATCAAATTTAGAAATTCAAGTTTAAAGGAATTTAAGATGTTGCAAAAATTAATAATAGTAAGTAAAGAAGTACCTGTCCATTAAATATAAAAGAGGAATTTTTATATTTAATGGACAGGCACTTTTATTGTTTTTAGGTACTTAAACTAATATAATTATATTTGTTAATTCATTAATTTTGAGTTAATATTTAAAGTATAGAGATTAATTTTAAATAAATATGCAATGACCTCAATGTTGATGGTCTAGACTTAAAAAAATACCCTAATTTAATTGATAATCAAGTGAAACTTGATTCAGGTGGGGTTTGATCCTCATCAGAATCTTAGTTGAACTTATCTAGGAGCGTGCAGCCGTTATCTCCCACTTTAAGAAGTGGGAGTGTTACGGATGCTAGCTATCAGATAAAATTACATGTGATAAATGAATTATAAAAAATAATTTAATTTAGAAAAAGGGGAAAACAATAAGTGAAGAAAGAATTTCTTAAAAAGATAATAATAGTAGGAATGGCAAGCTTAATAATAACAAACATGTATTATATACCAGCTTCAGCTAAATGGATTAATAACTCAAAAAATAATTGGAACTGGATAGAAGGTGCAGTTAAGGCTACTGGATGGAAAGAGATTGAAAAAAATTGGTATTACTTTAATGAAGATGGAGTAATGAGTACTGGTTGGATTAAATATAATGAGAATTGGTACAATCTATCTAGTAGTGGAATACTAAATACAGGATGGAAAGAAATTAATGAAAAATGGTACCATTTTAAAGAAGATGGAATAATGAGCATTGGTTGGATTAATGATAATGGAAATTGGTACTTTACAAATTCTAGTGGAGAAATGGAAACAGGAACCATTGGAATAGATGGAAAAGTCTATACTTTTTCAGATAGCGGAACAATGTTAAATGATAAGGGAATAATTCAACAGATACAAATAGAACCAGAGGTTGTAGGTAATATAAAAAGTGATAAAAATGATGGCAAAGTACGGATAGCATATGTTTCCACGAATAGTGATTCATTAAATGTTAGATTAGAAGCATCAATTTCTTCAGCTAAAATAGGAACCTTGGCAAAAGGGGCAGAAGTTAAAATTATTGATGATGAGAAAAATGGGTTTTATCATATAAGTACTAATGGAACAAATGGTTGGGTAAGTTCAAGCTGGATTAGCTTTGAAAAGCCTATAACTGGAGTCTCTAGCACAAATTTAAATAGTGATTCAAATGAAGATAAGGATCCTATTAAGAATGAGGAAATAGATTTAGATAAAGGTAAAATAAGAAATACGGAACCAAGTTTGGATAATGAACATTATTATTCAGATAGTAATGTTTTTTATAAAGTAAAACTTTCACCACCATTTTCTAGTGGAGGAAAGTTGATAAAAGGGAATTGTACATGGTATGCTTGGGGGCGAGCCTGGGAAATTACTGGAAGTGAACCGAATGATGCAGGATTTATAGGCAATGGTTACGAGTGGTGGGAAGCTAATAAAAAAAGTGGGAAATATGAATATGGATCTAAACCTAGGGTGGGATCTATTGCAGTATGGAAATCTGAATTGCCAAACTCTGGAGGGAGTGGACATGTTGCAATTGTTGAAAAAATTGAAGACGGAAAAATTTACATATCTGAATCAATGTGGCATGGAGTAACTTTTAAATATAGAGAAATATATGAAACAAGTTACTTATATGGTTATATTTATTTGGACAAGCCTAATTATTAATTAAAATACTGTATAAACGGGAAATAATATTATCGCTATTTCTTTTAAAGTATAAAGTTTTTGTATAAAGGTAAGTTGTAGCTTAATAAACTTAATGTTTTAAGAAATTTGGGATTATTCGCAATTGCTAATCTAAATAAAAGTATTTATTAAAACATACATAGAATAACAACCATCAAAAACTATGCTGAAAGAGAGGCTAAAAAATGAATAAAATAAAAAGACTAAGTGCTATAGTAAGCATATTGATATTTATGTTAATGATGAGTCCTGGATCATATACTGGTGTTAAAGCAGCTGAAGTAGAATCAAAGATTCAAACCACCGGCAATAGCCAGGATATAAGATTACAAGATAATTTTTATGATGCAATAAATAGTGAGTGGCTAAATAGTGCAAAAATTGAAGAAGGAAAGTCAACGACATCTACTTTTAATGATGTTGAAGAAAAAGTAACAAAGCAGACGAAAGATATAATTAATCAATTATTAATTGATAAAGATAAATATAAGGAAAATAGTGATGAGAAAAAAATAATTAATGTATATAACAATACACTAAATGTAGAAGCAAGAAATAAAGAGGGATTGAAACCGGTTCAAAAAAATTTAGATGAAATTAAGGCATCTCAAACAATAGATGATATTACAAAATTATGGAGTAATAAAGAAATATTAAATTCTACAATAAAGTTTTCTGTAAATAGAGATATAAAAGATGTTACAAATAACATATTGTATATAAGCTCTACAGGACTTAGCTTAGGAAATCCAGATGAATATACTAATCCCACAGAAAGTACTCTCAGAAATAAAAAATTAACAGAAGATTATTATAATAAAATTCTAGTATTAAGTGGATATACACAAGAAGAAGCAAAAACTAAAGTAGATAATATGTTTAAATTTGAAGGAATGATAGCACCGGCTATTATGGGAGGAAAAGAGCAATCTACAACTTCAAATTTAATTGGTGCTATTTATAATGTATATACTTTAGATGAACTTAATAATTTGGCACCAAATTTAAACTTACCATCAATTATGAGTTCTTTAGGAGTGGATAAAGCAAATAAAATTATTTTACAAGATCCTAGATGGTTAGAAGCATTTAATAAAATATACACACAAGAAAATTTGCCTCTTATAAAGAATTATATTGAGATGGTTAATTTGACATATGCATCAAATTATTTAACTGAAGATTTTGAGAAGGCTAACAAAGAATATGAAAATAGTTTACTTGGAATAACAGGGGGTGTATCAAAAGAAGAAGATGCTATTAATACAGTGGACTCAATGATGGGGATGGCTATTGGGAAGATTTATGCAGAAAGGTATATTACTAAAGAGATAAAAGAAGATGTAGAAAACATAACTAAAGAAATTGTAGAAACATATAAAAAACGAATTGAGAAGCTTGACTGGATGAGTACGTCAACTAAGAAAAATGCTATTGATAAATTAGATAAATTAGAGGTGCAAATAGGTTATCCAGAAGAGTGGGTTGACTATTCGAAAATAAATATTAAATCTTATGAAGAATGGGGCTCACTTTTTCAAAATATAATGACATTAAGAATTTTTGCAAATAATGAGATATTTAGCAAAATAAATCAACCTGTGGATAAAAAGAAAGATGGTTACACACCTCAAACAGTTAATGCATTTTATAGTGCAAATGAAAATTCAATTGTTATTCCCGGAGGAATTATTCAAGGACATTTTTATAATCCTAATGGAACTAGAGAAGAAAATCTAGGGGGGATTGGTGCTATTATAGGTCATGAAATTAGTCATGCCTTTGATAATACTGGTGCACAATATGATTCGAATGGAAATGTTAATAATTGGTGGAGTGAAAAAGATTATGAACAATTTACAGCGAAGGCTCAAAAAATAGAAGAGTTCTATGGTCAGATAGATGCGTTACCAGGAGAGAAAATTAACGGTTATCGTACAGTTGGAGAAAATATTGCTGACATTGGAGGTGTATCTTGTCTTTTAGATATATTAGGCACAATGGATAAGCCAGATTATAAAGCATTTTTTCAAAGCTATGCCACTACTTGGCGCCAAATAACAACAAAGGAATATGCAGAGTATGTACTAAATTTAGATGTTCATTCTCCTAATAAATTTAGAGTAAATGGAGTTTTACCACAATTTCAAAAATTTTATGACACGTATGGAATTACAGAGAAAGATGGTATGTATGTTAAGCCAACGGATAGAATCGGAATCTGGTAAGGAAATTTGACATTTATAAGCTTTTTGTTAATATTGAATTAGTATATTAAAATTAAAGGAGGAGCGATATTATTATGCCAGCGGGGAATGGAGTAAACTGTGGAGATTGTACAGAATTAAAACAAGGAAAATGTAATGGTGGAGATTTAACTTGTTTATGTTATAAATGTCCAAGAAAATTAGCTCAATGTATGTGTGTTAAGTATTGTAGAGAAACAGAATCAGTATTATATTTCGATGATGAAGATAATTAAATCTAATAATTCTTAAATTTATTATGAGGCAACAGTTTTATGAAAATAAATTCAGAGATATATTGAAATATATTGATAAATAATGTATATTAGGAAACATATTTAAAATATAAAATAAATAACTTGTCTGACTAGAAAACTAGAGGACATATTTCCATTTGTGGAAATATGTCTTAATTATTATATAAAACTATAAAGAATAAACAAATATACTTTTATCAATTTCGGTATGATACATAATGCAGTATGAAAAAGTAAATATGAGATAATAAACAAAAATAAATAGAAATATCTATGGGATTTTATGTTATCTAATTGAAATAAAATATTGACACTTATAGATAAAAATATTATTATAATAGTGTTGTGTTGATAATAAGTTAAATTTTATCAGTAAAAAATTAAATATTAATAAATAAAATAACAAGGGAGTTATTAGGCAGTGGAAATGTTGTTTAATGACTCCATTAATATATTAAATGATATATGGAAGCGCTTTCGGTAAAAATAATATATATCAAAAACCAATTTTACCGAGTTATATATTTTTCAATTATTAAATAAAATAATTAATATATAAACCAACATACGAATGTAAAAAAGAAGGAGAGGGAAACATGTTAAAATATATTGGAAAAAGATTTATTATAAGTCTATTAACGATATTTGCTGTAATAACAATAGTATTTTTTCTAATGAGACTTATGCCAGGAGGTCCATTTGATGGTGAGAAATTAACACCACAAATTAAAGCAAATATGGAAGCCAAATATGGAATGGATAAGCCTTTAATGGAACAATATACAATGTATCTAAAGAACTTAACTCGTGGAGATTTTGGTGAATCAATGACTTTTAAAGGTAGAAGTGTATCAGATGCTATATCTAAATCATTCCCAGCATCCGCGAAGATTGGAAGTGTAGCTGTAATTATATCAATTATAGGAGGCATAATCTTTGGAACACTTGCAGCTCTTAAGAATGGAAAATGGCCGGATAAGTTAATAGTATTTATTGCAACCTTATGTACTACTATACCGAGTTTTGTAATAGGTGCTGTTTTGATATATGTACTTGCTGTTCAATATGCAATATTACCAGCAACAGGATTTAGTGATTGGAAGAATTATATAATGCCATGTATGGCTTTATCAGCAGTATCGTTATCATTTATTACAAGACTTACAAGAAGTAAGTTAATAGATGTATTAAAATCTGATTATATAAGGACAGCAAAAGCTAAAGGCTTAAGCAAAACTACAGTTATATTTAAACATGCATTAAGAAATTCATTAATTCCAATAGTGACATATGTTGGACCACTTGTTGCAAGTATATTAACAGGAAGTTTTATAACAGAAAAGATTTTTGCGATTCCTGGACTTGGAAATGAATTTGTACAATCAGTTACAAATAGAGATTATTCAATGTTACTTGGAGTAGTAGTATTCTATGCTACAATGTTAATATTTTTTGCGTTCTTTGTAGATATATTATATGTAATAATTGATCCAAGAATAAAATTACAAGATGCAGAAGTTTAGGGGGAGAAGAAAACAATGGAGAATCAAATGAAAATTGAAAGCGAGTTATTTACTCCTCTAAGTCAAGAAGAAAAGAAGATAGATGCAATAGTTAGACCTAGTGTTAGTTATTGGAAAGATGCTTGGATGAGACTTAAAAGAGATAAATTTGCAATAGTATCACTTATAGTAATAATAGTTGTTGTGGCTGGAGCTATTTTAGTTCCTATGATATCTAAATATAGTTATGAAGCCAATGATTTATCAGCAACTTATTTAAAACCTTCAGCAGAGCATTGGTTTGGAACAGATAATCTTGGAAGAGACTTATTCGTTAGAAACTTTTATGGAGCAAGATATTCATTACTTATTGCTGTTTTAGCAGCTATTATAAATTTAGTTATCGGTGTATTATATGGTGGAATAGCTGGTTACTTTGGTGGAATGGTAGATAATATATTAATGAGAATAGTAGATATTATATATTCAATTCCATTAACTATATATGTAATAATTTTTATGGCTATCTTGAATAAACCAGGAGCAGCTGGAAGTGGTCTCTTAACAATTGTATTAGGGCTTTCTATATCATATTGGATTGGAATGGCAAGAATAGTAAGAGGGGATGTACTTCAATTAAAACAACAAGAATTTGTTCTTGCTGCGAAATCATTAGGTGCATCAAATATTAGAATATTAATAAGACATTTAATACCAAACTGTATCGGGTCAATAATGGTTACATTAACATTATTAATTCCAGAAGCTGTGTTTACGGAAGCATTTTTAAGTTTCATTGGTCTTGGAATTGCAGCTCCAAGAGCGTCTCTTGGGACATTAGCAAATGAAGCTATGGTTGGTATTTATACATATCCATACCAATTAGTCTTCCCATCAATAATGATTTGTTTAATTATATTGGCGTTTAACCTTTTTGGTGATGGATTAAGTCAAGCATTAGATCCTAAAAACAAGAGATAGGAGGAAGAAAAACAATGGAAAAGTTATTAGATGTAAAAAACTTGGAAACCTCCTTTAAAACGGGTGCTGGAGAAGTGCATGCTGTAAGAGGCGTATCTTTTTATTTAGAAAAAGGAGAAGCACTAGGTATAGTTGGGGAATCAGGTTGTGGTAAAAGTGTTACTATGATGTCTATTATGAGATTATTAGCTGACAATGGCAGGCTTGCCGGTGGAGAAATAATTTTTAATGGGAGAGATATTTCAAACATTAAGGAAGCTGAAATGGAAACAATAAGAGGAAATGATATAGGAATGATATTCCAAGATCCTATGACATCATTAAATCCTGTATTTACAATAGGAGATCAATTAATGGAACCTCTGTTAAAGCATAGAAAAATTAGTAGAGCAGAAGCTAAAAAAGAAGCTATAAATATGCTTAAGTTAGTTGGAATACCAAGTCCTGAAAAAAGAATGAAGCAATATCCTCATGAATTTTCAGGAGGTATGAGACAAAGAGCAATGATAGCCATGAGTTTAATTTGTCAGCCACAGCTTATTATAGCAGATGAGCCAACAACAGCCCTAGATGTTACAATTCAAGCTCAGATTCTAGATTTAATGAAAGAATTAAAAGAAAAACTTAATACTGCAATTATATTAATAACTCATGATTTAGGAGTAGTTGCAGATGTTTGTGCTAGAATAAATGTAATGTACGGTGGAATAGTGGTAGAAACTGGAACTACAGAAGACATATTTTATAGAGGAAAACATCCATATACATGGGGACTTTTGAGAAGTGTGCCAAATCCGAAGGAAGATGTTAAAGAAAAACTTATTCCTATTCAAGGACAGCCACCAGATTTATTAAAGCCACCAATAGGATGTCCGTTTGCAGCTAGATGTGATTATGCTATGAAGATTTGTCTTCAAAAACAACCTCCACAATTTGAAGTAGGAGAAAAACATGAAGTGGCATGCTGGCTATGTCATGAAGATGCACCAAAGGTTGAATCACCTATAAGGAGGATGACGTAGTGGAAGATAATAAAGATGTAATTTTAGAAGTAAAAGATTTATGTAAATACTTCTCCGCAAAGAAGGGCTTATTTAAAGGGAATAGTTATGTTAAAGCAGTAGATAGAGTTTCATTTTCAATAAAAAAAGGAGAAACTTTAGGTCTTGTAGGTGAATCGGGATGTGGTAAGACAACTACAGGAAGAACTATATTAAAGCTTTATGAACCAACATCAGGACAAATAATATTTAATGGAAAAGATATTACAAAAAATTCTGTTAAAGATATGATTCCTTTAAGAAAAGAAATGCAAATGATTTTCCAAGATCCATATGCGTCATTAAATCCAAGAATGACAGTTGGTGATATAATTGGAGAAGCTATTGATATTCATAAGTTATTAACAGGGGAAGAAAGAACTGAGAGAATAAGAAGTCTTTTAACAAAAGTTGGTCTTGCCAGTGATCATATAAATAGATATCCACATGAATTTTCAGGTGGACAAAGACAAAGAATAGGAATAGCAAGAGCGTTAGCTGTAGAGCCTTCATTAATAGTTTGTGATGAGCCAATATCAGCTCTTGATGTTTCAATTCAAGCACAGGTTATTAACATGCTTGAAGAACTTCAAGAAGAACTAGGTCTAACTTATCTTTTTATAGCCCATGATCTTTCAATGGTTAAACATATATCAACTCATATTGGAGTTATGTACCTTGGAAGAATGGTTGAAAAGGGAGAAAGTAATAAAGTATATTCAGAAGGATTACATCCATATACTCAAGCATTACTTTCAGCAGTGCCAATACCAGATCCAGATACTGCTAAAAATAGTAAGAGAATAATTTTAGAGGGAGATATTCCATCTCCAATAGACCCACCACCTGGATGTAGATTTAAAGGAAGATGTAAATACGCAAAACCAATTTGTTCTGAAATAGATCCAGAATTAAAAGAAGTTAAACCAGGACATTTTGTGGCATGTCATTTATATGATTAAAAAATTTTAGCAAAAAGTAATTAAGCATATAATCTATTAAAATTATGGGAATAATAAATTAGCAATAGTATACTGTTAAAGATTTTCTAATACTTAAACAGATATTATAATAAATAAATTAATTAAGGGGGAAAATACAATGAAAATAAGCAAAGTAAAAAAACTTTGTGCAGTGGCTTTAGCAGCAAC
>Ga0302161_10000549_pt1 | contig 10098 bp, 5 predicted proteins | sample I_Fen_E2_1_FD_193498 | JGI IMG/M metagenome (GOLD analysis project Ga0302161, IMG submission 193498) | Peat permafrost microbial communities from Stordalen Mire near Abisko, Sweden - I_Fen_E2_1 | ecosystem: Environmental > Terrestrial > Soil > Wetlands > Permafrost | place: Sweden: Abisko...
CTCTTCATTTTGTGTTGCAACTCCAACTGGGCAAGTATCTAAATTACAAACTCTCATCATAACACAACCAAGTGTTACAAGTGGTGCAGTTGCAAATCCAAATTCTTCTGCTCCAAGAAGTGCAGCAATAGCAACATCACGGCCGCTCATAAGCTTACCATCAACTTCAACTCTAACTCTTTCTCTTAAATCGTTAAGTAATAAAGTTTGATGAGCTTCTGCAAGTCCGAGCTCCCAAGGAAGTCCAGCATTTTTAATAGAGTTCTTAGGTGATGCACCTGTTCCTCCATCATAACCGGAAATTAATATTACTTCAGCTCCACCCTTAGCAACACCAGCTGCAACAGTACCAACTCCACATTCAGAAACTAACTTAACAGATATTCTAGCTCCAGTATTTACATTTTTTAAATCATAAATTAATTGAGCTAAATCTTCTATTGAATAAATATCATGATGTGGTGGTGGTGATATAAGTCCAACACCTGTAGTTGAATGTCTTGTTTTAGCAATCCATGGATAAACCTTAGTTGCAGGTAATTGACCACCTTCTCCTGGTTTTGCTCCTTGTGCTAATTTTATTTGAAGTTCATCTGCATTTACCAAATATTCTGAAGTTACTCCAAATCTACCAGATGCAATTTGCTTTATTGAAGATCTTCTTGAATCTCCATTTTCATCAAGAATCCATCTATCTTTATCTTCTCCACCTTCACCAGTATTAGATCTACCACCAATCCTATTCATAGCAATAGCTAATGCTTCATGTGCTTCTTTAGAAATTGATCCATAAGACATTGCTCCAGTTTTAAATCTCTTAACTATTTCTGAAACTTGTTCAACCTCATCTAATGGAATTTCTTTAGAATTAAAGTTAAAATCTAATAATCCTCTTAAATTTATTTCAGCCTCTTCATCATCAATTAATGAAGTATACTCTTTAAATAATTCATAGTTTGCTGTTTTAGTAGCTTCTTGAAGTTTGTGAATAGTTAAAGGATTATATAAATGCTCTTCAGTACCGTCTCCACCAGATCTAAGTTTTTCATATCCTGGTGAATCTAATGTAAAGTCAGCAGAATAAGTCTTAGGTTTATATCCATTTTCATGATTTATTTCTGCTTCTTTTTGAATTTCATTTAATCCTATTCCACCAATTCTACTTGTAGTATTTGTAAAATATTTATCAATAACATCTTTACCTATACCTATAGCTTCAAATATTTGGGCTCCTTGATAAGATTGTATTGTTGAAATACCCATTTTAGAAAGTATTTTAGTTATTCCCTTAAGAACTGCTTTGTTATAGTTATAAACTGCTTTGCTATAATCTACTTCAAGTAATCCTTCTTCAATTAATCCTTTTAAAGATTCGTAAGCCATATATGGATTTATAGCTGATGCTCCAAATCCAATTAAAGTTGCAAAATGATGAATTTCTCTCGGCTCTCCACTTTCAAGTATCAATCCAACTGATGTTCTTGTTCCCTTTTGGACTAAATATTGATGAAGTCCTGAGACTGCAAGTAATGATGGAATTGGAACTTTTGCTTCGCATACATTTCTATCAGATAATATTAATATAGTATATCCTTTTTCATATGCATCTTGTGCTTTTTCAAACATCTCATCTAATGCATCTTCTAAAGACCCATCTTTATCAAATACAATATCGATAACTTTTGATCTTAGATTTCCACCATTAAGTGATTTTATTTTAGCTAATTCTTCATCATTTATTATTGGTGAGTCAAGTTTAAGCAATTCGCAATTTATTGGTCTATCTTCCAATATGTTGCCTTCTGGCCCTATATAAACATTCGAAGCTGTAACTATTTCTTCTCTAATAGCATCTATAGGTGGATTAGTTACTTGAGCAAATAATTGCTTAAAGTAATTAAATAATGGTTGCGATTGTTTTGATAGCACTGCAATCGGAGTATCTACTCCCATTGCTGCTAATGGCTCTTCACCAATTTTAGCCATTGGAAGCATAGTTGTCTTTACTTCTTCATAAGTATATCCAAAAGTTTTTTCTAATCTTTTTCTAGTTTGCTTATCATATTCAATCTTGAATTTTTTACTATTTTTAATTTTATCTAAAGTAACTAGATTTTCTTCTAACCATTCTCCATAAGGATTTTCATTTGCATAAGTGTTCTTTAACTCTTCATCACTTATAACTTCTTTCTTAACTGTATCTACAAGTAGCATTCTACCTGGCATTAATCTATCTTTCTTTTCAACAAGTTCAGGTGGTACATCTAAAGCACCAACTTCTGATGAAAGAATTAATCTTCTATCTTTAGTTATATAATATCTTGATGGTCTTAAACCATTTCTATCTAAAACTGCACCAACTTTTTCACCATCTGTAAACACGATAGCTGCTGGACCATCCCATGGTTCCATTAATGTAGCATTATATTCATAAAAATCTTTCTTTTCTTTACTCATTGTCTTACTCTTATACCATGGTTCTGGAATTGCCATCATAACTGCTCTAGTTAAATCCATACCATTCATATATAAGAATTCTAAATTATTATCTAAAATTGCAGAATCTGATCCTTCTTTGTTTATAATAGGTAATACTCTATTTAAATCTTTTCCAAGGACTCTAGATCTTACATTTGTTTCTCTAGAATAAACTTTATTTACATTTCCACGAAGTGTATTAATTTCACCATTGTGAATCATAAATCTGTTTGGATGTGCTCTTTCCCAGCTTGGGAATGTATTAGTACTGTATCTTGAATGAACTAGTGCTAAAGATGTTTCAACTCTTTCATCATCTAAGTCTCTATAAAACTCTCTTAATTGTGTAGATAAAAGCATGCCTTTATATACAATTGTCTTTGATGAAAAAGATGCTATGTAAAAAGTTTCATTTAAGAATTTACTTATCCATCCAGCTCTTTTTTCTATATTTCTTCTAACAATATATAATTTTCTTTCGAAATCTTTTCCTGATTTTATTCCATTAGGTCTCTTTACAAAAGCTTGCATTATTGCAGGCATTGCTTCCAAAGATGCTTTTCCAAGTATTGAAGAATTTGTTTGAACTTCTCTCCATCCGATTAGTTCAAGATTTTCCTCTTTTGATATATCTTCGAAAAGTCTCATAGCTTCTTTTCTTGCCTTTTCTTCTTGTGGCAAAAACATCATAGCAACAGCATAGTCACCCTCTGAATTTAGTGTCATTCCTTTTGATTTTAGTTCTTCTTCAAAGAACTTATGAGGTATGTTAAATAATATACCTGCTCCATCTCCAGTATTTTCATCAGCACCTGTACCACCTCTATGTTCTAATTTTTCTAATATAGTTAGACAGTCTGATAAAATTTCATGAGATTTTTCTCCATCAATGTTTACTATAGTCCCAATTCCACAAGCATCATGTTCAAAGCTTGGATTATATAGCCCCTGTGCATTCGGAATATTGTTTTCCATTAAAATTCCCCCTTGAGATAATAATATATTCATTTGTGCCTTCTCCATAGTTAATAGATTAGGTATCTGTGAAAAGATCTTGGTTGCACTTCGTACTTATTGCATTGGTGAAAAGATTTTGGTTGCATTTAATTAAGTTCCTAATTGTGCTTCGCACTCTTTTTAAATGTGCGTGTTTTTTTATAAGTGAAAAGATCTTGGTTGCACTTCGTGCTTTTTTTATAAGTGCGTATTTTTTTATAGGTGTATATTTATTGATAGCAAAATAACGAGTAAAAATATCATTTTTTTCGATATAGTTACTCGCATATTTACTATTTTTACAATTTATTGTATTTCACTCAATATTAAACTAGCAATATCTTTCATTCTTCTCCCAGAATCCATACTTATTTTCTGCATATATCTAAACGCTTCAGTCTCTGTAATTCCTGAAGTTAACATAAGCTGACCTTTAGCCTTTTCGATAAGTTTTCTATCTTCTAGAGTATGCTCTAATTTTTCGACCTTATCTCTTAACTTTTTAATTCTCTTTTTCCCTTGAAATATCAAATCAATAGCATTGGTTAAGAGTACATTAGAAATTTTAGTACCAATACAATATATATCAGTATCCTCTTCTATAAATGACCTATAAGGCTCATTTACAATAGCCAAAAAACTAGTTACATCTACTAAGGTTTCATAAGCGTCTAGTAAACTCATATCTTTGAATTTATATCCAACTAAGACTAGGTCTGGGGAATATTGCATAACTAATCTAATTAATTCATTTCCTGAAGTGCATATTGCTATAATATCATAACCCTCTTGCACAAGTAAACTCTTTAATTTATTTGCTGTTTCAATATTGCTTAAAGCTATTATAATTTTCCCATTTTTAGCCATTGCAATCCCCACCTTAAATAAGAGTAATAAATATTTCTAGATTAATATCTATTAAGATAGTTATTTATTTCCCAATCATGTACATGAATTCTGTAATCATCCCATTCAGCTGATTTTGCTTCCACATAGTTGTTAAATATATGGTCTCCTAAAGCTTTCCTAGCTAATGTGCTTTCTTTCATGAAATTAACAGCTTCATATAAGTTGTTAGGTAGGTTATCAATTCCTTGCTCTTTTCTTTCTTCATTAGTCATATGGAAGATGTTAGCTTCTACTTGAGCTGGTGGTTGTAAGTTTTCTTTAATACCTTCTAATCCAGCGTGTAATAGACAAGCTAATACTAAATATGGATTAGCACTTGGATCTGGACATCTTAATTCTACCCTAGTTCCAGCTCCACGAGCTGCAGGTACTCTTATTAATGGAGTTCTATTTTTACAAGACCAAGCTAAATAAACAGGTGCTTCATATCCTGGTACTAATCTCTTATATGAATTAACTAAAGGATTAGTTACAGCTGCCATACCTTTAATATTTTTTAATAATCCTGCAATGAAATTATAAGCTATTTCGCTTAATCCATTTGGATCATTATCATTAACAAATGCATTTTTCCCGTCTTTAACTAATGACATATTAACATGCATTCCTGAACCATTAATACCAAAGATTGGCTTTGGCATAAATGATGCATATAATCCATGTCTTTGAGCAATAGATTTAACAACTAATTTAAATGTCATAATTCTGTCTGCTGTAGTTAAAGCATCCCCATACTTAAAATCAATTTCATTTTGGCCTTCAGCAACTTCGTGGTGAGAAGCTTCAATTTCAAATCCCATTTCTTCTAAAGCTAATGTCATATCACGTCTAGCATTTTCTCCTAAATCTGTAGGTGCTAAATCAAAATACCCAGCTTTATCTTGAGTATTAGTTGTTGCATTACCTTTTTCATCAGTTTCAAATAAGAAAAATTCACATTCTGGTCCAACATTCATAGTATATCCAAGCTGCGCAGCTTCATCCAAAGCTTTCTTTAATACATATCTTGGATCTCCATCAAAAGGTGTCCCATCAGGTCTGTAAACATCACAAATCAGTCTTGCAACTTTACCTTGTTGTGGTCTCCATGGGAATATTACAAAACTGTCTAAATTCGGTCTCAAATTCATATCTGATTCTTCAATTCTAACAAAACCATCAATAGATGATCCGTCAAACATGCACTCATTATTTAGTGCTTTTTCTAATTGCTTATCTGTTATTGCCACATTTTTTAATGCTCCGAAGATATCTGTAAATTGAAGTCTTATAAATTTAACTCCATTTTCCTTGACTAAGTTAATTATATCTTCCTTTGTGTAATTTGCCATTTTACAACGCCCCCTTTTTCTTTCAAAAAAGGCGCACAATAGAAAGGTATGACCATCTATCGAACGCCTTTGTTCAATTCATATAATACTAAAATTATATACTACTCCATCAAACAAATCAAGTCATTCTAAAAAATTAATATTTTTATACATTTGTTCCTTAATTATGCATTTATTGCAGAATCCTAAACGGAATAAATTATGAATTGTGCATTATTATTAATAATTATCTTGAACATTTATAGATAAATTGCTACAATTTTATATGTAAAATTTAAAAAATACATAAAAATATGGGGGCTATAATTATGAATACAATTGTAACAAAATTTGGTGGAAGTTCATTAGCAGATGCCAATCAATTTAAAAAGGTTAAGGACATAATATTATCTAATGAAGAAAGAAAATACGTAGTACCTTCCGCACCAGGAAAAAGAAATTCCAAAGATTCAAAGATAACTGATTTATTATATCTTTGTCACGCCCATGTTTCTACTGGAATATCTTTTGATGAGGTACTTAATCATATAAAAGATAGATATTGTGATATTGTTAAAGATTTAAACTTAGATTTTAATGTTAGCGAACATTTAGATATCATAAAAAAGGATCTTGAAGAAGGGGCTTCAAGTGATTATGCTGCAAGTAGAGGTGAATACTTAAATGGATTAATACTTGCTAACTACTTAGGTTTTGAATTTGTCGATGCTAAGGATGTTATGATATTTAATGCTGATGGTTCTTTAGACTCTGACGCAACAAATTCATCACTTAATTCTAAGTTATCTAAAATTTCTAAAGCTGTAATCCCTGGATTCTACGGAGCAGATAAGGATGGTAATATAATAACATTCTCAAGAGGTGGTTCTGATATTACAGGGGCTTTAGTTTCTGCAAGTATCAATGCAGACCTTTATGAAAATTGGACAGATGTTTCTGGATTCTTAATGGCAGATCCTAGAATAATCAAAAATCCAAAACCAATAAGTAAAATAACTTATTCAGAGCTTAGAGAACTTTCTTACATGGGTGCTTCAGTTCTACATGAAGATGCAATATTCCCTGTAAGAGAAATCGGTATTCCAATAAATATCAAAAATACAAATAAACCTCAAGATGAAGGTACCTTTATAGTAAAAGATACAGATATTTCTACGAAGCCAACTAATATAACTGGTATTGCTGGCAAAAAGGATTTTACTGTAATTTCAATTTCTAAGGCATCAATGAATTCAGAACTCGGTTTCTGTAGAAAACTACTTTCAATTCTTGAGCAACACAATATTTCGTTTGAAAATATGCCTTCTGGAATAGATACAGTATGCCTTGTTATTTCAGATTCTCAATTGAAGCATAAGAAAGACGTAGTAGTAGATGAAATAAAAAGAGCTTGTAATCCTGATAGCATAGATATACATCCAAACATGGCTATGATTGCAACTGTTGGACGTGGAATGGCTAAACAAAGAGGAACTGCAGCTAAAATATTCACTGCTCTTTCAAATGCTGAAATAAACATTAGAATGATTGATCAGGGTTCTAGTGAAATGAACATCTTAGTTGGTATAGAAAATGATAATTTTGAAAAAGGAATTGCTGCAATTTATAATGCTTTTAATTAATACATAAAGTACCGAAATAAGGGTCATGCATTTGTTGCGGTTGCTGGAGGATTTTGATAGGTGCTTCTAAGATTACAAGTTGTACCCAAAATGCTTGCTTCAAAGATTAACTTTGAACAAGCATATTTGGAACAACTTATAATCTAAGAAGCAAATCTATCAAAATCCTCTGATGCAACACTTCACAAAAGCATGACCCTTATTTCTAGTTCTATATATTTAAACTAAAAGTATATATATAACTTTAATTACAACTACTTATTAAAAAGCAACCTCTACATAATCTATTCCATTGTAAATATGTAATATTTTCTTCTCTAATATATCAAAAAGGATGTATAGTCACTATAGATAACTACACATCGCTTTTTAATCAATCATATTCCTATATTTATACTATTTCATCAGTTTTTTTCATTTTATTTTTTAAAATTTCAATCACCGCTGGCATTATTGAAAGTATTATTATCGCTATGACTACCAATTCAAAATTCTCTTTTACTATTGAAATATTTCCGAAGAAATATCCTAAAGCTGAAACTCCTAATACCCATAGAACTCCTCCTACTGCATTAAATGAGATAAATGTTCTATAGTTCATTTTACCTATTCCAGCTACAAATGGTGCGAGTGTTCGAACTATCGGAATAAATCTTGCAAATATTATTGTTTTTCCACCATACTTTTCATAAAATGCATTGGTTTTATCAAGATGTTCTTGTTTTATAAGTTTTCCTCCACCAATTTTAATGAGCTTACTTCCAAATACTCTACCTATTTCATAATTTGCTGTATCGCCTAAAATTGCTGCAACCATCAAAATTCCCACTAAAACATAAATATTAAGCATTCCCATAGCTGCAAAAGCTGCTGCTGCAAATATTAAAGAATCTCCTGGTAAAAATGGCGTTACTACTAACCCTGTTTCTAAAAATATTATAATAAATAATATTAAATATGTTTCAAATCCATAGTTATTTATTACCATTCCTAAATATTTATCAAGGTGTAAAAATATATCTATTAAATAAGCAAATGTATTCATACTTAATTCCTCCCATACGTTCAAATATTATGTTGACCTATTTTATCACATATGGTTATTATACATTATTACCTACCAAAGTAAAATTAAGATTTCATTAAAAATAATTCTAATATAAAGTGATTCTTAGCTTTAGGTGAGATTTTCTTAATAGGAATATAATTTTTTCTCCACATGAAGCTTATTAACAGAGTTCTTAGTATCTTTGATGCTTAGAAATCGTTATCCTTAATGAGAAGAACTTGCAACCTCAAGAGTCACAATGTACCCTTAAGATGTCCCCCTTTCAGAAGCTAGCTTCAGATAAAACTATCAAAATCAAATTATGCTTTCCTGATCATTAAAAATACTCTCTTTTCGTTGTCTCTTATCTTCATACATTCTTTTATCTGCACAACTTAGTAGATCTTTAAAAGTTACACCATCTTTTCTATATTTTGAATATCCTATACTTACTTGTGTATTTTGTTTTTGAAAAATATGTGAAACATGATTTTTTATAAAAAATTTAATATTTTCTATTTCTTCTTCATTTATATTTTCTATGAGTGCAATAAATTCGTCTCCTCCAGTTCTACCTACAAAACCATTTTTACCTATTTGATCCTTTATAATTTTAGCTGTTTTTATTATATATTGATCGCCCTTTAGATGTCCAAAATTATCATTGATTAGCTTAGTTTTATCCAAATCAAAAACCATAATATAAAAAGGTTTCTTCCTCTCTATTTTTCTTTTAAAAACCTTTTCAAAACCCATCCTATTATACAATCCTGTCATCGAATCGTTATTCGCACCTTCATTAAGATCATTCATAATCTTTATCATGCGATTACTCCATAGTATTAGATATAATACAAATATAATTGCTCCTACTGTAAAGCATATTGAAATTAAAGTTGTGAATTCCCTATTTATTAAATTCGATATCATGTCAAAAAATGTACCTGCTGAAATTAATCCCAATCCAACAATCATCGAAGCAGATAACGATTTCTTATGCCCAAATTTATTTGAAACCACAAAATTAATCCTTACCATATAAATAAAAAGTAATGCTACAAATACGAATACTATCACTTTTCCTAACTCAATCATGAAAGACTATCCCCCTTATATCCCATATATTGTTTATTATACCACAAAATTCTGTACTGTAATTTAAAATAAAAAATTAATTTTTCTTCTTATTTCTTTTCCCTTCTAAAAGTACAGGAATATTATCCTGTGAATTGTGATTAATCTTATCCTTGTTCGTGCTATTATCAACTCTTTTAATATCTATAGGAGTAATTTCTAAATTACTGCCATCATTATTTCTAACATTTTCTACTTCATTTTGATTTGTTTTATTTTTGGATTCATTATCTTTATTATCATATATTTCATTTTTTAAATTTTCTTTTAGAGGAACTTCTTCATTCTTTATATCTTCCTCCTTATCATTAGGTTTAATTTTTTTCTTTACCTTAATATTTTGATGCTTTGCAAAATTTTTCACTCTATAAATATTATCTCCAGTGATTCCAATCATTTTCAATTTCATTAATACGCCTAATGCTACTTTAATTTGATCAATACCTCTATTAAATTCTATTGCTAAAGTTTCTATTGTATATGGAATGTTTTTTGAAAGATATAAATCGCCTTCTAAATTAACCTTTCCAGCCAAAACTATAAATCTAGTCCAAACATAATGGATGAGATCTCTTTCAGG
>Ga0302161_10000553_pt1 | contig 10078 bp, 5 predicted proteins | sample I_Fen_E2_1_FD_193498 | JGI IMG/M metagenome (GOLD analysis project Ga0302161, IMG submission 193498) | Peat permafrost microbial communities from Stordalen Mire near Abisko, Sweden - I_Fen_E2_1 | ecosystem: Environmental > Terrestrial > Soil > Wetlands > Permafrost | place: Sweden: Abisko...
TATCATTTATTTCCACTATATGATTGGTGCCACTTCCCTTGTACACCTGTGTCACCTGCGTTCCTTTTATCAGAAACAATCCTTTGTTGTGACAGCAAAAAAGTCGGTTACCGATTCTTTGCAGTTACCATGCTTGTCCTTGTGTATTTGGCATTAGGTTAAATTTTGGTTCTTTGTCAGGATAGGCTAAATCGGCAGTAGAGCAATAATAGAGTCCTTGGTTAGTCGCAAAATAGAGTCGATCCATGTCTTCTTTTATGTCGTACACAGAGCCAAGTAAACCTGTATGGTCTGGAAAGTTGCGGATGGGGTTATTTATTTGTACCTGACTTATTCCCATGTCTAAACCTAGCCATAAATTTCCATTTCGATCACAGAAAATGCTTAGGACAGTGTTGTTGGCTAGTCCTTTTTGTTTGTTTATGTTTGAGACTATATTGCCTTTAGTGTCGGTGATGAGTAAGCCATTGAGAATAGTGCCGAAGGCAATGTGTCCATTGGGCAATAGGCTTAGACTGAAGATTTGGTTCTTGGTGAGAAAAGCGTCGCAAGGAAAATTACATTTTGACACAATGTCATTATCTATGCGATATAACCCTTTATCGATAGTAGCTATCAGGATGGAGGTTGGAGACAGCGAAACCATGCCATACACGCAATCGCCATGCAATACATCTCCTCCAGTAACTGGAACTAATTTATTTCTTTTTAATTCCATTAGTCCTAGTTTTTTTTCTTGTACAAAAATTCTTTTGTTGACTGTAAAAATAAACTGATACAGATTTGGTGCGGGAATAATAGAGATTGTATTTTCTTTGGGGTTGAATTTATAAATATTCTTAGAACTTTGGAAATAAATTTCGTTCTTCAACATAACAATTTTCCAGAAATCTTCATCTTTTAGATGAAGATTAAAATGTTGAGATATAGATATGTATTTCAATTTCCGTGATCCACTCTCTTCTATCCAGTACCCAAATTCATTTTGGGCACCTGTATAAATTTTCTGATCGTCGGCAATGGAAACACAACGCAATAATGATCTACCGTTGGACAAAGTATTATTTGTCCATTGACTACCATCGTACTCTAGCAATCCTCCTGAGTTTGCAAAATAAAGATACCCTTTTTTATTTTGAGAAATATGCCAAGTTTGGTTTGCTGCATTATAACTCGTTTTGTTGAAATTGATAATTCGAGGGATACATATGTTTTAAACATTCTCAATACTTGCAAGTGTATAATTTGCAAACAGCAAAAAAACATTGACAAAAATTATTTTTAGGTAGTGTGACATATTTTTTTTAGACATAAGATTGATTTGCCTGTTTTTCAGGATAAGTAACAGTTGGCAAATATATAGTTTTTGAAACAAAAGACAAAAAGAAAGGAGAAATAAGTTATAAATAACTTATTTTAAATATATTACAATCCGTATTGTAGAGGAATAATATAGGTGTACTTCCTAATGCATATAGTTTTTATAGAGGTGTAAATTGTAAATATGTATAAGTAATCGAAATATATTTGCAGCATGTTGTTGTGACGACACTAAGTGTGTGCTTGTTTTTCTCAAAAATGCATATAACCCAAATGAGGTGTTGTTGTTCATAACTCGAATAAATAATCCATAGCGACAATATGGGCATTTGAAGAGATTCGAGCAATTTATCAGAATAACTAAGTTTGAATTTAATCAGTAAGTTCTAATGTTATAAGGCAATTCAAAATCAGTAAAAATAGATTAAACAATTATTTTTTATTAACCAGTCAACTCCATGTTTAAAAAATGGGGAAGACATAATTAGTACACAATGAAGAAACGAGTGATTTTTGTTTTGATTATTATGTTTGCTCTAAGCAAAGTGATGGCGCAAAACATTTCTGGAGTTGTAGTCGACTCTAAGGACGTGCCGTTGCAAGGAGTATCCGTAATAATTAAAGGGACGACTAAAGGAAGTACAACAGACTTAAATGGAAAATTTGTGATTAGTAATATTACTAATATATCACAAAAAGTCCTTGCATTTAGTTATGTAGGATATGAGAAAATAGAAAAGGATGTAACAAACCAAACCTCTTTTTTGAGGATTGTTTTACAAGAAACTAACAAGGGTCTGGATGAAGTAGTAGTTGTTGGTTATGGTAGCCAGAAAAAAGAGTCAGTTACAGCCGCCATCTCTTCTGTGACAGCAAAAGATCTGTTACAGTCTCCATCGGCTAATGTTAGTAACTCTTTATCAGGTCGTATGTCAGGACTTATAACAGTTCAAAATTCAGGGAAGCCAGGTGCTGATGCTTCAGACCTTTACATACGTGGGGTTGGAACTTACTCCAGTTCTGTAAGTCCACTTATTATGGTTGATGGGGTGGCCCGTGACACGTATAATAATATTGATCCGAATGAAATCGAAACCATCAGTATATTAAAAGATGCATCGGCTACAGCAGTATTTGGTGTGCGGGGTGCAAACGGGGTGGTTCTAATAACAACTAAACGAGGCAAAGCAGGTGCTCCCAAGATTAGTCTTTCGGCACAAACAGCTGTAAGTGAATTTACGGGACTTCCTAAATTTGTAAACTCATTTGAGTATGCAACTTTGCAAAACGAAAAAAGTTATGAGACCTACTGGATTAATCACGCAAAAGATGGCGATATAAATACTTGGGCTGATTTTGTCGCAAAGAGAGATGCTAACTGGAAAAAAGAAGCTGCTCACTATTATTCGGATGATGATTTGTTGAAATATAAAAATGCTCACACGCCATTTTTAAATAATGGGCAGACAAATCCATACTATGATCCATATTTTCATCCCGATACAGACTGGCAAAGCCAAATATTTAAGAAAAGATCGAGTCAAAGTCAGGTAAATTTAAACATCAACGGTGGAACCGAAAGCGTGAAATATTTTGTTTCACTAGGCTATTTAGATCAGGGTGGTATGTTTAAGACAGATTACATGGAATTTCCGAATGACATGGCATACACCAATAAACGATACAATATTCGTGGAAACTTTGATTTCGATATCAATAAGGATTTTCGTGTATCGGTTGATCTCGGTTATCAGCACGAAGTGCAGGGTGGATTGAACTTGGACAATGAAGGTTGGATGTGGGAAAAACGGATTATGTGGAGTAATCCGCTCACTACACCAGGTATAGTAAATGGAAAATTTGTGATGCCTTATACCAATACTAAAATTGGTGAAAACCCCTTGGAGGAAATTGCAGGAATGGGTTATAACAATACGATAAAAAGCACATTAACTTCATCGTTGAAACTTAAATACAAATTGGATCGAATTTTAAGCGGTCTGTCCGTTAATGTTCGGGTTGCTTATGACAGTTACTTTCAAACGCGTGATGGTGGGGCAACTCCAACACTTTGGTATAAATTGACTCCTAATTCAAATGGAAACCCACTGGATCCTATTTTTTCGCAAATGAGCGAAGAAATTCCACCGGCGCGTTGGGCAAGCTGGTATGTAAATAAATGGAGAAAGGTATATGGTGAAGGATCGTTCAACTATAATCATTCATTTGGAAAACATGACATTGGTGCACTAGTTCTGTATAATATTGAAAAGAAATATGATCCAACACTAACTCCAGATTTGCCTCATGCTTACCTTGGTATGGTTGGACGTGCAACATATGCCTATGATGGAAGATATCTGGCCGAATTCAATATGGGTTACAATGGGTCTGAAAATTTCCCTAAAGGATTGCGATATGGGTTCTTACCTGCTTATTCTTTGGGTTGGGTTGTTTCAAATGAAGCATTCTTTCCCAAAACCGATGTGGTTAGCTATTTGAAAATCCGCGGATCAATCGGAAAAGTTGGAAATGATAACGTAATTGTGAATAATGTTTCGAAGCGCTACTTGTACTTGCCTGATACATGGAATTACACCGGAGGTTATACTTTTGGAACATTGGCCGATCGTAATTATATATCAGGAGCCGAAGAAGGAACAGTTGGAAATCCCAATGTGACCTGGGAAACAGCAACTAAAAGTAATATAGGATTTGAAACAAAATTATTTCGAAATAAGCTATCTGTAACATTCGATTATTTCAATGAGGATAGAAAAGATATTTTATCGTACAAGCAGACAATTCCGGATATTGTACAGGCAACTTTACCACCTTATAACCTTGGTGAAGTGAAGAACTGGGGATGGGAGTTAGAAATGACTTGGAGAAGTAAAGTTGGTAAGTTTGATTACTGGGTAAAAGGTAATTTTTCGCACAATAAAAACAAAATTGTATTTATGGACGAAACAATTGCTGATGGTCTTGGTTACCAAGCTGCAACAGGAAACCCAATCAATCAGTTGTTAATGCTTAAAGATAAAGGACTCTATAATTCGTGGGCAGACTTATACCAGGTTGACGCAAAAGGAGAGCCTATCTTATCAAGTCCAGTGTTGGCGCTGAACAAAAGTGGACAGCCTTATACTAATGCTGCCGGCAAACCGGTCTATGAAAAGGACCTAGGATATAATGGAGCAGTTGTTCAACCGGGTGAAATTCGTTTGGAAGATGTAAATCAGGATGGTGTTGTCGACAAAAAAGATAATATACGTACAGGAAAAACAAATATTCCCGAATTTACTTATGGTGTTTCTTTCGGATTTAACTACAAAGGTTTTGACTTTTCGACCTTGTTCCAAGGTATCTCAGGTGTTGCACATTATGTTGGAACCAGACCATTTAATAATCTAGAAGCTATTACGGAGCTCGGGATGAAACGTTTTACATTGGAAAGGCTTGCTAACGGTGAAAAAATTGAATTCCCGATTGCTGCTTATAATAGTTCTGCAGGTTATAATACCTATTTCCTGAAAGATGCTTCATATGTTCGATTGAAAAACATGGAAGTCGGATATACGTTTCAACCATCGTTTCTGACTAAACTAGGTATTAGTTCTACCAGAATTTATCTGAACGGGTCTAATCTTCTTACCTGGTCACCTAACAAGATTTGGGGAGATCCGGAAAATCTTGGAAATAATGGTTATCCTTTAGTAAGAACTTATAACCTAGGTCTTAATGTGAACTTTTAATAATACTACTCAAAGAAAACAGATATGAATAGAATACTAACAACAATATTTCCAATCGTGGTTATATACTCAATGCTGTGCTTAAGCACAGGTTGTAGTGACGATTTTCTTGAAAAACCTAAAGGTGGAGCTGTAACCACAGATACCATTTTTCATACGCAAAACCAGGCACGACTAGCTGTTGCGCAAATGTACAATACTTGCGTGAAGTCATACTTTGCTGCTGATTGGACTGGATCTAGACCGGAATCAATTACTGATGAGTTATACCTGCTTCATGGATCTAACGATACATGGGCTGGTCAGGTAGTTAACACTCAGTATTACGTGACAGGAAATATGAGTACGGAAACTAACTGTGATTATGGTGGATACGGTTCTCATTACAATGGCATACGTCATGCCAACTTAGTCTTAGAAAACATTGATAAGGTAACCGATGCAACTGATGAATGGAAAAATGACGTAAAAGGTCAAGCTCTTTTCTGTAGGGCTTTGCAACACTTTGAATTGTTCAGGTATTATGGTGGAATTCCATTGGTTGATCACTCACTGCACGAAGACGTTAACTATCCAAGACGTTCGGTAAAATCTGTCGTAGAAAGGATTGTAAAGTGGTGTGACGATGCAGCTGCATTGTTACCAGCAACACGTTCGTCGGTTGACTTTGGAAAAGCAACAAAGCTTGCTGCTTTGGCTTTAAAAGCGCGCGTATTATTATTTGCTGCCAGTCCATTATATAATACTCCGGATAATATGAAAGTACAACTTTCTGGTGCACGATTTGGAGATTCGAGAGACTCGGTGCTTTGTTATGCAACCTATGACATAGAACGATGGAAAGTAGCTGCTGATGCTTCAAAGGCTGTTCTTGACAACGCAGCGGCAGCAGGGGTAAGTTTATTTAATACCGGAAAACCTGTTACAACAGGCGAAACCTATGCAACATTGGGTGATTATGAGTCGGTCTGGAATGTGTATGGTAATTCAGAAATAATTCTTGCAAATACGAAAAGTATTGAATCTCCAAGTGGGTGGAATACAGATTCGTGGTCGTTGTATATGTCTTCAAAAATATTTTACTCAAGCTGGGGTATAAAAAACAATGTTCCGAATGAATTTTTGCAATTGTACGAAAAGAAAGATGGTACGAAATGGACGCTTCCAGCTAGTGGTACCGATCTTCCAGTGGATATTAAGGCATTGAATCTCGATCCTCGCTTTTATCAGACAATTGCTTATGATGGCATGTATTATTGCGATCAAAAAGGATACTTGGATTATTATAAATCAGGTGATGGTTACCCTGAGGGTAAATTGTGTGGAACTGATGGAACGCCCAATGGTTTTGCGGTGGAGGTATTCAAATTTACACCACGTGTAGACGCAATGAATACAAAACATTTCACCTGGCCGGTATTTCGTCTTGCTGAATTCTATTTGAGTTATGCCGAAGCGCTGAATGAATTTAGCGGTCCATCGCAAGCTACATACGATGCCATTAATATTATTCGTAGTAGAGCAGGTATGCCTAATAAAGTTGGATTTGATCAGGCTGGTTTCCGGGCTGCTATTCAAAATGAACGTACTATTGAGCTTGCGTACGAAAATAACAGGTACAATGATTTGCTCCGTTGGATGACAGCGCCTCAAGTCCTTAATCAATCGCTACACGGTATTGTAACTACAGCTAAAAAAGTGAATGGAGTTTTGACTCGTCCTTGGGTAACAGGATTATTTATTAATCGCGTTTTCCCTCAGCGGTATTATTATCTGCCATTTTCCAACGCTGAAATCAGTAAGAAATATCTTGGAAATAAAGATTGGAATGGTCAAAATCCAGGCTGGTAATCAAAGATGTTTTTATTAAATTAATATCGAAAAAAATGAAAAGAAATCATATAAAATTATCTATTTTGTTTTTATTGCTTTGTAACCTGTGTGTCGTGAATAGTCAGGTTAAAAACAGTAAAATCTCTAAAGCAGAAAAACAACTTGCCGACTCTACGAAAGTTGCCAGAACTAAAGCAGGGAAGGAACTAGTAGGAAACTGGAAAAAAACCGGTGCAACATTTACTATTTCGGGCAGTGAGTTAGAGCATATGGCAACACCTAATCTCTTGAATGCACTTAATGGACGGCTTCCCGGACTGACTGTCATTTCTGGATCTGGTGAAACAGGTTACGACAGTCCTTCGCTTGCCATTCATGGTCAATCGTCGTGGAACACTAAAACAAATAATATGCTGGTTTACCTTGATGGTTTTGAAGTTGATATGGGAGCTCTTTCTTCCTTGTCGGCTAATGAAGTGGAATCAGTATCCGTAGTGAGTGATGTCACCGAGCTGGCTAAATATGGTTTTAGTGGGGATGGTTTAATAACCGTAACAACTAAAAAAGGTAAAGTCAGTAAAAAACCGATTATTTCATTCCACTCTCGTTATGGAATGCAAAGTGCAGTTGAATTGCCAACTGTATTGAATGCTTATGACTATACTCGTTTATATAATCAGGCACGCCAAAACGATGGATTACCGATTAAATATGCTAATCCTGATTTATATAAAAATTCCAACGATCCGATCCATCCAAACGTAGATTGGTATAATGAGATGCTTAAATCTTCGGCTCCAATACAGAACTACAACATTTCGTTTCGTGGTGGAAGCGATAAAGCGCAGTATTTTTTAATTCTGGATCATGTAAACAACGAAGGTCTATATAAGAATGCAAATGAAATAGACAAAGACTATGGAACAAATGCTCTTTACAAGAAATATAATTTGAGAGCTAATATTGCAGTTCAGTTAAGTAAGAATTTTTCGATCAAAAGTGAATTGTCGGGGAAAATAGAAGACCGCAATACACCTGCCGGATTCACTGCTTCAACATTATTTGCAAACCTGTTGAATACGCCTTCATCTTCGTTTCCTGTAAAGAATCCGAATGGGACATGGGCAACAAGTTCAGATCATGACTTCAACCCGGTTGAGTTATTGAAACAAGCTGGTGTGTACAATGGTCATACTCGTAATATGCAAGCTAATACCACATTTGTAGAAAAATTAGACATGCTTACACCGGGATTAGCTCTCAATGGTGGAGTTTCGTTTAGCAATCAATATATGGGTGCTTATTTGAAATCGTTCACTGTACCGACTTATGAACTGACCAAAGATGCAAATGATAATCCTATTAAAGATGCAAGTGGTAATTATGTATACAAACAACATGGTGCTGTGGCTTCATCGATTAGCGATGGCGAAGTCAGTCATTGGAACAGATCTACTTATCAACTTAGATTGGATTACAACCGTAGTTTTGGATTACACTCTGTGTCGGCCATGGTTCAGGCTAAAAGACAAAACTATAGCTACAACGGCTTAGTTTATGAGTATCGTACGCAAGGAATTTCGTCGGCAGTCTCTTATGATTACGCTAAAAAGTATGTATTGAATGTTTCATTTGGATACATGGGTACTGATAATTTAGGTGATGCCAAACATTATGGATTATTTCCTTCGATAGGCGCCGGTTGGGTTATTTCTAATGAAGAATTTCTTCAGGAGAACGGAGTGATTGATTTTCTAAAAATCAGAGGATCATTCAGCTCTACAGGAAGTTTAGATCAGAATTATCGCTTCAATGATAAACAATGGGCCGTAAATAATTCTGCAGGTTGGAATGTGGGAACAACATCTGTTACTTACAAAGATGGACGAAGCGAAGGTACTATTGGTAATCCAAACTCTTCGTGGGAGACTAAAAAATCTTTCAACTTCGGTATAGAAACAGTCCTTTTGAAACATCTGACAGCAATGATTGATGTTTTTAGCGAAAAAAGAACTGGTATTATTCAACGTCCTAATGCTGAAATTCCATTGTATGCAGGATTCAATCTTCCATACCTGAATACAGGTAAAGTTAGCAACAATGGCTTTGATGCAACGTTGAGATATGATGGAAAGGCTAGTGATTTCGAGTATTATGTTGGTACCAATATTTCTTTTGCCCGGAATAAAATTGATTATATGTCGGAAGTGGCTCAACCATATTCTTACTTATATGCTACCGGATACCGGATTGATCAAAGCCGCGGGTTGCAATGTCAAGGATACTATCAAACATCGGATTTTGATGCTTCAGGAAGTTTGAATAAGGGAGTTGTGAAGTCATCATACGCTAACGTTAAACCGGGAGATCTGAAATATAAAGATCAGAATAATGATGGTATAATCAATGATTATGATAAAGTTCCAATGAAATATAGCAAACTGCCGGAATGGACTATGGGACTTAATGTTGGATTCAAATATAAAGGTTTTGATTTAGATGCCTTTTTTGAAGGTGTAACTAACAGAACTGTAGTGATGCCTGCAAGTTATACGCAACCATTTGCCGGTGGAAACAATATCACTCCATTTTCTCTTAACTCCTGGACTCCTGAAACTGCTTCAACAGCAACTTCTCCAAGACTTACCACTCAAACTAACCTGAATAATACACAGAGTTCAGACTTTTGGATGAAAGATGGTAGCTTCATTAAATTGCGTAGCCTTGAAGTTGGTTATACAGTTCCACAAGTTGGATTCTTGAAGAAAGTCAATTCTATCCGGGTTTACGCAAATGGAACCAATTTATTCATTTGGGATAAAATCAATTCATTGGAAGCCGAAAATCTTTCAATGGGCTACCCGTTGATGAAATCGGTTAGTCTAGGCTTAAACATTGTTTTTTAATCATATATCAATAATAAAACGAAGATAATATGAAAGTTAAATATTATATCATAACTCTTTCTTTACTTGCTGTTTCGTTAGTCTCCTGTAAGGACGACTATCTCAACATCAGAAATGAAAATGCGAATATTTCCATCGAAAAACTTTATTCAACGTATTCATATGTACAAGGAGTTCTTTGGAATACCTATAGTTACTTGCCTGATGGTTTTGGTAGTTTAGGGATGGAGGGTGCGACGGACAATGCAGAGTTTACAAACGAAA
>Ga0302161_10000560_pt1 | contig 9995 bp, 10 predicted proteins | sample I_Fen_E2_1_FD_193498 | JGI IMG/M metagenome (GOLD analysis project Ga0302161, IMG submission 193498) | Peat permafrost microbial communities from Stordalen Mire near Abisko, Sweden - I_Fen_E2_1 | ecosystem: Environmental > Terrestrial > Soil > Wetlands > Permafrost | place: Sweden: Abisko...
CCAGAGAAGGTAGCAGCGTGAGTTGTTGCTTGTTTCAGGATGGCCGTGAAACTCGACCCGCACTAACTGTTAGCTTTCGCTTGGAGCGAGGCGGTCAGTTTGAAAGCGGATTCCAATTTTCCTATACCTAGATGTAATCCTGTTGAATACAAGACTGAAATTTATTGTTATTTATGCGTTCGCCGTGGCTGTAGCGGCTTCGGTTATTTATTTATTATTCTTCAATTCGGAATTTCCGTTAATGGGCCAATAAAATGGACAATAGAAAGTTTCAATCAGCGGCCAGCGCCACGCCGCCCACAGCGCCGGCATCGCCTAGCAGCGGCTATCCGACCAACGGGAACCCCGGCACGGGAACCCCGGCGACGCTGCCCGGCGAGTTCTGGTTTCATAAAATTGGCGAGGAACTGCGGGCGGTTATTACTGGTGCGGGGATTACGAATTCTGATGCTGATTTAGCGCAATTGTTGGCCGCCATAAAATATCATGCGATTAACGAGCAGAAATTAACTCATCAAATTTTTACCACCGGCTCGGCAACCTACACGCCGACAGCCGGAACCAATAAGGTTCTGGTTGAGGTGATCGGCGGCGGTGGCGCCGGTGGCGGTGCGCCTGCGACGAGTTCAGTTCAGTTTTCAGTGGGCGGCGGCGGCGGTTCTGGCGCTTATGCAAAAAAATTAATCACCTCGGCTTTTAGCGGTGTAACCGTCACAGTCGGCGCAGGGGGTACAGCGAATAGCGGGGCTAGTGGCGGAAACGGCGGGACTTCCTCGTTCGGTGCGCTTGTATCGGCAGCAGGGGGAGGAGGAGGAATAAGCGCCGGGCCATCGGGTAACATTTTCAACGCCTCAGGAGGAGGAGGCGGAACGTTACCCACGACAGGCGATATTAATGCCGGAGGATCATCGGCCACATGTGGCATGGTAAATTATGCGGCGGGTATCGCACTGGGGGGGACGGGAGGCTCATCAACATTAGGCGGCTCTGGGTTTGGCTCAGCAAACTCCGTTGGCGGACTTGGACAAGCGCCTGGTGCGGGTGGTGGCGGCTCTTCAAACAACATCTCAAATGGCGCCAGTATCGGTGGGGCAGGCGCCAAGGGAATAGTTATTGTCTGGGAAATGTCTTAGAAGCTTCGCAGTTATCCACAAAATCTGTGGATAACTGCCATTTTTTTGCACTTTTTTTAGTCCAATTTTTTGATAAAATTGGGATTTTGTTAGATTGGCTAATTTTTAGCCAGTTAGTTCCCACCAACCCACCCCGCCCATGTAGAGACGCAATATTTTGCGTCTCTACACCTCAAAAAAAATTAAGTAATACCAAGACACCAGAAAACATATAACGCGTCGCTAACAGGCTGTTTTGCGGTTTTTTGCGTGGTTTATTTTATAGTTTCCTGATTATCAACAATCCACAACGGCCTGCAAAGCCATCTACGGCGGTTCGATTCCGCCCGCAGCCTTTAGGCATTATTTCAATTCCAGGTGAGATTCAACCTGTGTCAATACATCGCCATGTAAGCCATCTGCTTTAGCTTTTGGTGCCATGGCAGTCAGCACTGGAACAAGCACAATCAATATAAAACTAATAATTAATAATAATTGTGGGACGTTTTTTTCAGTTTCCAAACCATGCGCTTTTTTAATCTTGTTGCGCTCTTGTTTATGTATTTTGGTAGATTTCAGTGGGTTCATTTTTTAATTTTTACCATTAAATAAGAATTATTCTCATCTTCTTCTTTTGATTAAAGAAAGACTAAAGAAAGACTAGCAAAAAAATGTCGATCTCTGTAAGCCTTGGCGTTCGTGGCCTGTAGAGATTTTTTTTTTTAAAAAAATACCTGAGAACACGATAGTTTGATACCTGAGAACACGATAGTTTTATACCTGAGAACACGATAGCAATACCTGAGAACACGATAGTAAATACCTGAGAACACGATAGTAAATACCTGAGAACACGATAGTCATTTTTTATTAACGATGACTAAATCACCATCGAAATTATGGTCTTCCAGGAAGTTTATTTTTTTTAATTCATCCAATGCGATCTTTAAGTTTTGTTTGAATTTTGCTAAACTTTTGATCTTGCTGCCAGACAGTTTATGCAGAGTTTCAATTTTTATCGGATACGGTTTATCATGGCTGCTATAAAATCCATGTAAATACTGTGCGAGTTGACTTTTCCTAAATACCAGGCGTTCATCCCAATCAATCCATGTGTGTTGCTTGTAGAGATTAATTAATTGCCGGTTAAGCTGTAAAACATAACGCTGGGTTTCTTTGTCGCGCGTGCCTTGCAGGATCATCGCGCCGAAATATTGCCCGGCATTGATGTTAAGGTGACAAACAGCCAAACGTGTAATGCCTTCATAAAGCCGGTTATATTCATCAGCTCCAGTACCCAATTCCAAAGCTTTTAAAATCTCATAGGCAGTAAATTCACAAATATCCCCCAAGGGGCTTTTCCTGCATAAATGCACCAACGTTTCCCAGAGTGTTAAATCTTCCTGATTTAATACATAGCCGTCATATTTGATAGTTATGCCGGACTGACTTTCTACAAATTCCAATACCAACCGTTCACGTATTGCCGTGCTTTTTATAGCAGGAAATAAAGCAGATCGTAGAAAGCTGTTTGGCGTTCCACGTTTTTTATCAGGCCATTCAGGGAGCATAATTTCTTTTAACTCATTCTTTTCTTTGGCTATCTGTTGTAATTTGGCAAGTTTTTTAGTTGTTTTGTCTATTTCGTCGGTCATTAGTAATGAAATATTATCTATACGCATTGGAATCCGCTTTCAAACTGACCGCCTCGCTCCAAGCGAAAGCTAACAGTTAGTGCGGGTCGAGTTTCACGGCCATCCTGAAACAAGCAACAACTCACGCTGCTACCTTCTCTGGTTGATATATGGCTCCACTCATGGCTAACCCAGCCATTTTTATATTTATGGCTGCATTCAAATCCCTATCAAGAGACAATCCGCAACCACATTCATAAACTCTTTCGCTCAATTTCATAGGCTTTATTTCGCCACAACTTGAGCACGTCTTGGTACTCGGAAACCAGCGACTAATTTTAACCACTTCTTTTCCGTACCATTGCGCCTTGTATTCAATCTGCCGGTTTAGCTCGAATATACCCACATCTGCAACCGCTTTTGATAACTTGCGATTCTTCAACATGCCGGATACATTCAAATCCTCAACACAGATAACATCATTTTCACTCACAAGTTTAGTCGTGAGCTTGTGCAAGAAATCCTTCCGAGAGTTGGTTATCGTCTCATGAATCCTCGCTACAACAATCCGTTGCTTCTTCCATCCGTTACTACCTTTCTTTTTCCTGCTTAAAACCCGTTGCGCCTTCTTGAGCCTACGCTGGTAATAATACGTATACTTCGGTGCGCCTGAGTGAAATCCATCACTGGTTACAACTACGTCCTTTATGCCGACATCAATACCGACAACCTTTCCAGTCATTGGCATTAAGCCCTGCTCAACCTCGCACATGAAACCGACAAAATACTTGCCACTGGCAGACTTGCTAACCGTAACCATCTTGGGTATTCCACCGGGTACTTGTGACCATTTCACTTTCAATTCGCCAAGTTTAGGCAACTTCAGCAACTCACCAGCACGAAAATTATTCAGTACAATCCGTTGATCCAGTTGATACCTGATACTTTGTGCATGGCTCTTTTTCTTGAACTTTGGGAACTTTGCCCGGCCCTTAAAAAAGTTATCGAACGCCTTATCCTGGTCAATCAGTTTTTGGTTCAACACACCGGCTGTTGCATCACACAACCACGGATATTCTGTTTTCTTGTACTGGGTAATATGTCGGCTCAAATCGTTTGAGTTCAGGCTAACATCCCAGTTTTTATAGGCATAATCCCTCTCAATCAATCCACGATTCCAGACAAACCGCGCACAACCGAACTCGATAGCCAGTTGTGCAGCTTGTGCTTTTGTTGGTTCAAACTTGAATTTATAGGCTTTCATGATTTTCATGTGTATAATATAGCACAGTAAAACACACATGCACAGTAAATTACACATGAAATCAAAAATAAAAACAGTCCGATTCCAGATTGTATTACCCGAATACCTGAAAATAGAGCTTGTTAAAGCCTCTGAAAATCTAGGTGTGTCTATGTCCGAATACATAAAAGATGCGCTTAAAGAAAAATTAAAGCAGAAAGCGGATGCCATTTAAATCGGCCCTCGCGTTCCGCGCTCCACTTCGTTACGCGACTCCACTGGGGGGTCGCGCTCATCCATGATCGCTTCCAATGTTTTATTTTAATGCAAGCAAGTCATTGCTTGTTTTTTGATCTTAATCCTGTTATTTTTGAAAAATGAAACTATTAAATTATGTAAATTCTATAAGGGACGAAATAAAAACAATTGGAAACTATATGGCCATATCGAAACAAAGTGGCGTTAATTACCATTGGCTAACAAAATTTGCACAAGGAAGCATTAAAAATCCAACGCTTATAAATATACATAAATTGGAAAAATTTATAACAAACAATAATTCAAAAAACGATAGTTAAATACAAAACGCAAAACTATCCAATGCCACCCAAAAAGCCACTCAGCCAGCGGCTTAACGGCACACAGGCAAAGCTAGACAACTAAAACTTCCGACAGGATTGGATGTTATGTACTAATGCAAGCGCAAGCTTACACCGCACGGCCATTGAGCCATTCTTTCAGCGCGTCATTTATGCGCGTCTGCCAGCCTTTGCCTGTGGCGCGGAAAGCTTCAAGCACTTCAGGATCAAGGCGTATGGCGAAGGCTATCTTGGGTGAATCAGAACGTGGCCTGCCGGTCTTTTTAGGCGCTGGAAAGTTCATTCAAAGCAATTTTATCAATGCGGAAATAACCGCTATTTGTTCCAAATCGATACCTATATCCCATTTAACCAGCCTGTTTTCCAGTTCCAGCAAATCTGTTTTAGTGGCATGGTTGGAAAGATCAACGCCTTGTGCCGCCCGTACCGTATCGATTAACACTTCAGCTTGTTCATCGGTAAAACCGGCTTCGGTCAGTTTTTTAATAAACGCGTGGGTATCGAAAGTAACTGTAGTCATGATTTTTAATTCCTGTTGGGTGAAAGTTTCAACTTATTGTAGATACAAAAACCCAAATAAACCAGTTTTTGTTTATACAAAAAATAAAGGTAGAGACGCAAGATTTTGCGTCTCTACGGGGATGGCTTATGGCTAGACTGCTCATCGGCTTCACAGGCCGCAAACAATCCGGAAAAACCACTGCCGCTAAACATCTGATGAAGTCGGGCTTTGTCGGCCTGTCGTTTGCGCATGGCATCCGTATGATGCTAACGGGCTTACTGATGACCTTGGGTTATGGACGCATCCGGATCGACGAGTTGATGAATGAAGACAAGGAGCAGTCGATTCCCCCGTTTTACAAATCCTGCCGGCAAATGATGCAGTTATTGGGGACGGAGTGGGGGCGTGATTTGATCCATCCGGATATATGGGTAATTGCGGCACGCGCCCAGATTGAGCGCTATGGCGATGCGGATATTGTGTTTGACGATGTGCGCTTTGAGAATGAGGCGTCGATGATTCGCGAACTGGGCGGGTTGATTATTCATGTTGACCGCCTGGGGAATGATGACAATGACAGGCATCGCAGCGAGGATGGTATTTATGATCAGACTGCTGACCGGTTTATCGATAATGACGGGGATCTGGAAAGTTTTTTGACGGATGTGCTGATTGTGGTTGGCGGGCATGATGGCAAGGATCGTGTTGAATGAAGTTCAAAACCTACAGATTTCGGGTTTTGGATAGTTCAAAACCCGCAGATTTCGGGTTTTGGATAGTTCAAAACCCGCAGATTGGCGGTTTTGAATAATGCTTATTTTGCAAAATAAGACAAAATCCACGGCATGAAACCTTCAACCGGCCAACCGCGCTCTAAAAAACCGTATTTTGACGCGATCAATGCGGTTGCGTCGCCCCGTTTTGAATCGTTGCTTAGGCAGTGGTTGCCGGATGGCAAGCAATCAGGCGCCGAGTATGTGGCGCGCAATCCGACGCGCAGTGATGGCCATGCCGGTTCATTTTCGATCAATGTTAATTCGGGCGTGTGGGAGGATTTCGCGACCGGCGACAGCGGCGGCGATCCTGTTTCGCTGTACGCTTATCTTTTCCACAATAATAATCAGGGTGACGCGGCAAAGGCCTTGGCTGAACAGTTCGGGCTTTCCGAACAGTTGCAGGGCGGTTCAACTCGCGCCAAGCCTGTAACACAACCAAAATCCGCCAAGGTTTCGCCCTGGCAGCCCCTCACCCCCGTTGACCCTCCGCCGCCGCCCAAGGCGCACGTCAAGCGCGGCCTGCCGGAACAGGTGTGGTGTTATCGGGGCGAGGCGGGCAATACCCTGGGCTATGTTTACCGCTTTAAAACGTCGGATGGCGGTAAGGAAGTGTTGCCGCTGTCATGGTGCAAGCACAAGTTAACGGGGCTTGAGGAATGGCGTTGGATGGCGTTCGCAAAGCCGCGTTGGTTGTACGGCCTGGATCGTCTTGCAGCCAAGCCGGACGCACCGGTTTTGATCGTCGAGGGCGAGAAATGCGCCGACGCAGCGGCTGCGCAGTTGCCCAACATGGCGTGCGTGTCGTGGCCTGGTGGTGGCAAGGCGGTTAATAAAACGGACTTTTCGCCGTTAGCTGGCCGCGATGTGATTATTTGGGCGGATTGCGATGCGCAACGGGATAAAGCCGGTGTGTTGCTGCCACAGGACAAGCAGCCAGGCTGGATGGCGGCGCTAAAAATTGCGTATATCGTGACGAACTTGTTGCCGAAAAACGGCGGCAGGCTTTGGGTTATGGACATTCCCCCGCCGGGTGAAAAAAAGTCCGGATGGGATGTGGTGGATGCAATAGACGAGGGCCTGACGGGTGAGGCCTTGCTTCAGTATTTACGCGATAACAGTAAGCTGATGGCGGAAGCGGATTTGGGCAAGGCGGCTGATAAAAGCAGCGCTGATCCGATATTGGCTACCGCGATTTCAAGACAACTTTTCGAGGACGAACTGAACGCGGCCGGGGCGGATGTTGACGCTATTTTGCGCATTTGCTCAACGTTGCAATTGTCGCCGCTGCATCCTGCCGAAATTGAGTTGTTGTTGAAACGGGGAGCCAAGGCGTTGGGCGTGCCCGTCAATTTGCTGAAAAAAAGCCCGCAACGCGCCCCCCCGGATGGGGGTGAAAAGGGGCCTAACTCTGATCATTTTGTCGAGGACTTGAATGCTAAACACGCGATCGTCCCGATTGCGGGGCGCGTGTTGGTGATGAATCAGGAATGGGACCCGGCGCTGATGCGGAATATGGTCACGTTTTCGAGTTCTCAAGATTTACAATTGCGCTATTTCAACCTGAAAACCTGGAGCAAGGGTAAGTTGGCCGATATTGCCTCGGTATGGTTGGAGCATCCTGAGCGTCGGCAATATGAGGGCGTGGTGTTCGCGCCGCACAAGGACACGCCGGATTATTTCAATCTGTTTCAGGGTTTTGGCATTGAGCCTAAGCCTGGCGTTTGCACGTATTTCAAAAAGTTTGTATTTGAGGTGATCTGTTCAGAAGTTCAGGAGCTGTTCGATTATTTGTGGTGTTGGCTTGCGCATTTGTTTCAGAAGCCGGATGAGTTGCCGGGGACGGCTTTTGTTTTACGCGGCAAGCAGGGGGTGGGCAAGAATACCTTTGTCGAGGCGATTGGGATATTGGTTGGGACGGCTCACTATATTCAGTTATCGAATATTTTGCAGGTTACCGGGCGTTTTTCAGGTCACCTGGCAGATTGCCTGCTGGTTTTCGCAAACGAGGCGATATGGGGCGGTGACAAGACCGCAGAGGGCGCTTTGAAGCACATGGTAACCGATCCGATCACGGCGATCGAACGCAAGGGCCGGGATATTATCGCGATGAACAATTACAAGCGGTTGATTGCGGCTTCAAACGAGGATTGGGTCATTCCGCGCGGGCTGGATGACAGGCGCTTTATTATTGCCGATGTGTCTGCCGATTGGAAAGAAAACCATCCCTATTTTGCGAGGATCAAGAAAGAGTTGGTGAATGGCGGTTATCAGGCGCTAATGGCGGAATTGTTGGCGCTGGATTTGACAAACTTTGAACCGCGCACGGTGCCGGAGCATTTGAAGGAGGTGGGTTGGGAGCTGAAGATACGATCTGGGGGGTCGATTGTGCAGTGGTGGTTTTCGGTTTTGTATGACGGATATTTGTGGGAATCGGAAGGTTATGCTGAAGAGCCGGAATGCGTTTGGCCTGAGGAGGAGGTTAAGCGAAAAGTTTATGATCATTATGTGGGATATTGCACTAAGTTGAGAATAATGCATATAGAAAGTGATTGTGTAGTGGGCAAGAAGTTGATGAGTTGGGGGCTTTTTAACGCTGAGCGATCCAGAAACACCGCCGGAAGGAAACGTTCTTACGGGTTTTCTACTTTGCAAGAATGCAGGGAAATATTCTCTAAAATTTGCTCAATTCCGCTGGAGGAATGGGAATAAATCGCAGTCATTGATTTTTACCCTGGACCACCCTGGACCAGTAACCCGCGAATTTCGTGGCTTGGTCCAGGTGGTCCAGGTGGTCCACGTTACAAATTCGCGCGTGCGCGCGAGTGCGCGTTTTTTTTATACGGGGTTATATACCCCTATATAAAACATGCAGACATATATATTACTAATATCATTATTTACTATGGACCATATGGACCATATGGACCAGTAAATATAAGTAATTAATTAATATATCTATTTTTGGTCCATGGTGGTCCAGGGTGGTCCAGGGTAGCGGTAGTTTTCAAAAAACCGGCACATTTGAAGATTTTGGAAAGCCTTGTAGTTCGTGGCTTGGTCCAGGTGGTCCAGGTGGTCCACGGTAGTTTGCAACTTTTTGGTGAGTTAGATGGCAAGCGTAGAAATAATAGGATTATTGTGTGCGGGTTCCATGCGGTATCACGCTTCACTGATGGGCAGGCCAAGCAGTAGCAGGCGCTCCGGTGATCAGTTAACGCGTGATGAGCTGGCAGGTTTGTTGTCTGGGCTGGATGCGGCGTCGATGAATCTGGCGTTTGCAAAGTACGCTGAAGACCGTGAAGCCGAACGGTTGTTGATTGCTCAAGTGCGCGTTTGGGCGGCTGGTGTTGCTGTCAGGGACATGTGGAATATCGTCAGGGGCAGGCCGACGGTGGTTAACATGGCGGCGCTGGCAGTGTTTGAGGTGGTGCGGCCCAATCGTTGCTGTCATTGTTCGGGCGTCGGCTTGAAAGCGAACCGGGTTTGTCCGACTTGCAATGGTTCGGGTTTCAAGGGGTTATCTGACAGCAAAATAAGCGCGGCTATGGGTATCGATAAATCAAACTTTTGCAGGACTTGGCACAGTCGCTATGAGTTGGTTTATCGGCATGTGGCCGACCTGGATCAACGTGTTAATTCCGTGCTGAGAAGATCGAATAAATTGGATGTTGACAACCGCAACGCTTTTGTGTAAATTTTCCCATAATAGCACCTAAGCCCGCTCAGACGCTGAAGACCATGCCAAGATCAGCACCAAGGCCGTGCAATCATCCAGGATGCCCTGCTCTGGTTTACTCGGGCAGTCGATGTGATAAGCATCAAAGGGCAAAGGAGAGCGAGCAGGATCAGCGACGCGGAAAGACAGCGGCGCGTGGCTACGGAAGCAAATGGCGCACGGCGCGTGACTCGCATCTACGTTCACATCCACTGTGTGTGCATTGCGAACAGCGTGGAATCATCACCGCTGCGTTGGTTGTCGATCACATCATCTCTCACAAAGGCGACATGAGCCTATTCTGGGATCGTAACAACTGGCAGAGCTTATGTGCATCGTGCCACAGCATAAAGACAGCCCGTGAAGACGGCTGGGGTAGGGGGGGCAAATCCTTACCGCCTTTAGCCCTGTGAC
>Ga0302161_10000563_pt1 | contig 9960 bp, 9 predicted proteins | sample I_Fen_E2_1_FD_193498 | JGI IMG/M metagenome (GOLD analysis project Ga0302161, IMG submission 193498) | Peat permafrost microbial communities from Stordalen Mire near Abisko, Sweden - I_Fen_E2_1 | ecosystem: Environmental > Terrestrial > Soil > Wetlands > Permafrost | place: Sweden: Abisko...
TATCTAGTTTCAGCCATAACATCTTTAATATCTTCAACTAAATCATCCTTTGAAAATGATATTAAATCATCAGTAGCCATAACATAACTTACTGGTATACTTTGAATTAATAATCTTGAAGCTGTAAAGGAATCATAAGGTGTATTTATTATAGTAACTCCATTTTCCTTAGCTTTAGAAAGTAGATTTCCTGCAAGCTCATGAGAACCAGTTATTATAATTAATGATGTTTTCATATCAATTAAAGCTTCTTGCACATCAGGCCTATCTCCTACAATTGCAATGTCACCTTCATCAACAATCTCTTTCAAGCTATCTGGTTGCATTGCAGTAACTGCGATCTTACCTTTAAATATTTTACAAGCTTCATTTATGTATATACTACTAGCTGAAAGTGTATCTAAGATATTTTCTATTGATGTCTTACTTTTAGCCAATATATTCTCATCCGATATGTCCATATATGATGATGTTAAGTTTGAAATTGAAAGAATCCCTACTAATCTATTATTATTATCAACTACAGGTAAAGATTTAATATGATTATCTCTCATAATATTCCATGCCATCTTTAAAGAAAGATTTGGTAATATTGATGCAATAGTATCAATGTCTAAATCTTCAATCTTAAGTTTAACCGTTTCTAATAAGTTTGGGGCTTTAACTCCAAAATAATCTAATATAAATTGTGTTTCTGCATTTACATTTCCTAATCTTACAGGTATAGTTGGAAGATTACTAGTCTTATTTTTAAATTCAGAATAACCATATGCAGCACAAATCGAATCTGAATCAGGATTTTTATGCCCAGTTACATAAACTACATTTTCCAAAATAATTCCTCCTATATATTTTCATTTTATAATACATATTTATTTTACTTATAAAGTGAAACAATGTAAAGACATAATTCAATTGACAATTGCAGTGCAATTTCCTATACAAAAATACTAATGCGCATATCCAATTTTAATTGGATATGCGCATTAGTATAATTTAAAATTTAATTATCTCATGTTATTTATCATACCCCAAAGATCATCTGCGGCTGTTACTGCTTTTGAACTAAGTTGAAAAGCTCTTTGATTTAATATAAGATCTGAAAATACTTCGCCAGTATCTACATTTGATGCTTCTAAAGCTCCTTGAATTACATCATAATTAGTACTTGCTGTTACTTGTGCATCCGAATTTGGAATAAAACAACTGTTTCCAATAGGTATGAAGCCTTTATCCCCTATAGCTGTAAAAACTGGAATATTACCAATTTTAATCATATCTTCTCCAACCTTCATTGTTATTCCGCCCTGTTTATCTATAGATATATTTTTACTTTCTAAAGCAGGGCTTCCTTCTGAAGCTCCATTTTCATATTGAACATATACTTTGGTTCCACTAGAATCTACTAAAGTTCCATTGGTATCAATCTTGAAGTTACCATCTCTAGTATATACAATATTTCCATTGGCTTGCGTAAGAGCAAAGTATCCTTTCCCATCTATAGCTAAATCAGTTTTTCCACCCGTTGTCAAAAGATTTCCTTGCTTTTCAGATGCATAATTTATACCAAGTTTAACTCCAGTCCCACTTATTGCTGTTTTCTTCACAAGTGGAGTTCCGTTTCTGTCTAATGATTCTGTTAAAAGATCTTTAAATCCTACATCTGTACTTTTATACCCTGTTGTTGAACTATTAACTAAGTCATTTGAAAGATAATCAAGCTTTTCTTGATATGCACTCATACCACTTTTTGCAGTAGCAAAAATATTAAACATAATTTGTTTCCTCCTCTATTATACACGCCCTAATTCACTTGCAGCCTTTTGTACAGTTTCATCTTGCATCTTAACAAACTTCTGATTTGTTTCAAATTGTCTCTTTACTTCCATAAGCTTTACTAATTCTGCTGAAGGATCCACATTTGAAGCTTCCAGAAAATTTTGCCTTACATTTACTGTAGCACTATAAATAGGATTGTCCACTGTAATATAGTTATCACCAAGAGGTTTTAAAGAGTTATAATTTTGAAAATCAGCTGTTAGCAATTTATCAGTTGTACCAATGCCTTCTATATTAACATTATTTTCTCCATCTAAAGAAAACTTTGCATTTCCTATATATATTGGTTCTTTAGCACCAGTAGCACTGTTTATTCCCAATACTTGTAATCCGTCATTTGTTATTAAATATCCTTGTTGATTAACCTTAAAATTTCCATCTCTTGTATAAACCTCTTTATTTCCATTTTGAGCTACAAAAAAGCCTCTTCCATCTATAGCAAAGTCCGTACTACTATCTGTAGCTTTAAAAGCGCCTTGAGTGAAAACTGTATCTACATCATTAACTTTTACGCCTAAATTTAAACTACCAATATCATTTTTAACATATTTATCTCCTAAAAGTTTTTGTCTATTAGATATCATAACATCTTCAAAACTTTGTTTTGTTAATTCACGTTTTTTATAACCATTATTATTTATATTAGAAATATTATTAGTAATTACTTCTTGTTCATTTTGTAGTGTTATTAATCCTGAAACAGAAGTATAAAATCCCCTTATCAATTTAATCCTCTCCTTTTAAAATTGACTTACTCTCACTCTTATAAATCATTCCTAAATCCCTAGCTTTTTCTTCAATTTGACTGTCTGAAAGATTAACTGTATATTTATATCCAAACATACATATAACTCCTAAAACTAACCCTATCCCTACTCCAAACAAAATTTTTTTATCTATGAGAAATATAATATTTTCTTTTATTTTTTGAATAAACCCTTTACTAATAGTACTTCCCCCTTACTCACAGATAATTCATGACATATTTGTTCCTCTGTCAATCCTTCTTTTAAAAGATCTTTAATACTTCGAGTCTTATTACTGTCAGCTTTTTCAGAAAAAACATCTTCTGTTGGTTTTTCTTTATTTATATCTGAATCTACAAATAAATTTTCACCTGTATTACCAACAACTAGGTCGATTTTATTAATCTTTTCTAATTTTTTATATTCTGCTTTGCTATGATCTTTATTTATATCTGTATCTATTTCATCTTCATTTATCAAATACTTATTTTCTAAATCTTGTTTATTATCGTATATTTCTTCATTATCCTTAAGCTTATTTAAATTATTTTTTATATCTATAATTTCTTCTTGCAATTCTGTTAAACTCTCAGCTATATCTTTTCTTAAAATTCCAATTTCCATTTTATAATCGTTTAATTCTTCTTTACTATCCTGTAATACACCTTGAAAAGATATATTTAAACTATTATCTTCTTGCTTTACTTTACTTTCTCTTTTAATAGCTGGATAATTATAAATTATCAAAACCAATCCTATTATCAATAATATTAACGGCATAAAACACCTCGAATAAGAATTTTGCTAAGCAAAATTAATTAATGATGAATGATTAATAATAAATGATTAAGGATATTTTGCTTTGCAAAATTTAAAATTATTAGTTACAACGCACCCTTAAATCAAAATTCCCTAAAGGAATTTTTTCCGCAATCATTCATCATTCATCATTCATTTTTCATTAAAAAGTGCTTCGCACTTTTTTATTTAATTAATATAATGCAATTTTTTCATACTTTCTCTTAAATTACTAATGGATCTACTATGTAATTGACAAACTCTAGACTCCGATACACTTAGTACTGTACCTATTTCCTTTAATGTAAAACCTTCGTGATAATAAAGATTCAATATTGTTCTATCCTTTTCCTTAAGTAAACTTATTGCTTGTGTTAAAATCTCTAATTGTTCCTTATCTTGAAGATGGGCCTCAGGACTCGGACTATTTTTATCTTCTATAATGCCAATAAGATTTACATCTTCATCGTCTGAAAAGATAACATTTTCTAAAGATACCATTGAAATATAATTTATATAATTTTCGATTTCTGCTACTTCATTCAACGAAATCTCCATATATTTTGCTATTTCAACATTTGTAGGCTCTCTTAATAACTGCATTTGCAAATTATCAATAGCTTTATTATATTTATTTAATTTATCCATAGCACCCTTAGATATTGGTCTATTCCTTCTTAATTCATCTATCATTGACCCCTTAATTCTTATAGATGCATAAGAAGAAAATTTCATTCCCTTTGTATTATCAAACTTATTTATTGCATCCATAAGTCCAATCAAGCCATAACTTACCAAATCCTCATATTCCATATATTTGTTTTTTCCAAACATGACTCTAGAGGCAATATACTTTACTAATGGAATATATTCTTGTATTATTTTCTCTTTTCCATCTACATCATTTACTACATGCATATCATATTACCACCCATTCCTTCATCTATGTCATAGCTCATATACCATAAATCCTTTGTTTATAATTTAGCTCTTTGTTTTCTCGCTATTTGAAAAAGTTCTTGAATTATTAAGTCAGTTTGAACTGGTGTAATATCTAAAAATCTTAACCCACAAAGTTTTTCTTTATCTTCTGTATTTTCAATTCTCGCAATATTACACTTTAATTCTATTTCAAATCCTTTTATTTTCGTCCTAATTAAAAGAATATCATCCATTTTTATATCGTCTTTTGCTTTAAGTTTTAATCCACCGCCACTTAAATCCACCATAAATGCTTCTTTATAAGGCAAACTATCAACATCTTCTTTATTAATGTTCGTAATTACTTTATATTCTATAGTATTTAATAACTCTACTCTGAAAAAATTTCTTCGTTGTATTTTTTTTATATCAAAAGGTTTTGATATCTTATAATATATTATATTTCCTTCTTTTCCTCTTGAAATTATATTAGAATAAAATTTAAAACATCTACCTTCATCTAAATAAGAATTTATTTCAATCTTCTCATTTATACATACCATTAGATATTCTCCATCTATAACGGGTAAATTTATTCTCAAAAAATCATCTTGCACATCTATAATCAAAGATTTATATGTTTTTTTATCTACCACTACTTCTATTCTATCATTAACTTTTAAGTTCAAACCATCCATAATAAAATCCCCCTATGAAAATCTATTAAATAATCTCTTAAATAATCCTTTTGCTCCATTTACTGAATTTATTTCTTGACCCATAAGTTTCATAGCTATATTTTCTATATCTTTAGATGCATCGCAGTTAGGATACAGAACAACAAAAGGTTTTTGTTGTCTTACACTCTGTACTAATTTTTTATCATCTAGTATGCATCCCAAATATTCAATATTAATCTTTAGAAACTTACTAACTGCCCTATCGAATCTACTATAAGTTTCGTCTCCTTCTTCTTTAGTAAATGCTTTATTTACAATTATTTTTGCATTAGTTTTAAGTTGATAATGATCTATAGCCTTTATTAAACTATATCCATCTGTAAGAGACGTCGGTTCTGGAGTAGTTATAAGAATCAACTCTTCTGATGCGGCTATAAAAGATAAAACGTCTTTATTAACTCCTGCACCTGTATCCATTAATATGTAGTCATATTCATCTAATGTATCAAGTTTTTCTAAAAATTTTTTTTTATCGTTTTCTTCTAAATCTTGAGCCTTACTTAATGCAGATCCTGCTGGAATCAAGCTTACGCCATTAGTTCCTTCTATAATTATATCTTTTATGCCTAAATCAGTAAATACAATATCGAATATATTATGTTTAGGATAAAGACCCATTAAAACATCATCATTTCCCATACCTAAATCCGCATCAAAAATCAAAACTCTTTTTCCTTTATTTTGAAGAACTATAGCTAAGTTAACAACAAAATTGCTTTTTCCAACTCCACCTTTTCCTGATGTTACTGTTATAATTTTAGTAGATGTTTTCTTATGACTCTGTTCTTCATTATTTATCAATTTTCGTAATGCTTCAGCTTGATCTAGCATAGCATTTCCTCCCCAAGGATGAAACTTGCAATTTCTTCTTTTGTAGGCACCTTTATATCATCCGGTACATTTTGCCCTATAGTTATAAAATTAACTGGCCTATTAGAAATTTTTGCTATATTATACAAAGATCCATATACAGTGGTTTCATCAAGTTTTGTAATAATAATATTATCATATTCAAGTTCTGCATAACCTTTTAATATACTCTTTATATCACTATTTTTCGTAGTAGCGCTTATTACCATGTTTACATGATTTGGATTGGCCTTTTGAACAAAAGCTCTAAGCTCTGAAATTTGCATTGCATTCTTGCTACTTCTTCCTGTAGTATCTATAAGTACAATCTCACAGTCTTTCATTTTTTCAATAGCTTCTTCCATTTCTTTCATAGTAATGACAACTTCAAAAGGAATATTCATTATTTCAGCATAAGTTTTAAGTTGCTCTACAGCTCCAATTCTATATGTATCTACTGTTATTAATCCAACTTTCTTTTTCTCAACAAGAGCAAGTCTTCCTGCAAGTTTTGCTATGGTAGTAGTTTTCCCAACCCCAGTTGGTCCTACTAATACAACACGTCCACTTAAGCCTTGTCTAGATACCAATATATCTTTTTCAAAAACATCCCTTAAGGCTTCTGTTTCATCATTAATTTCATTACAATTTTCCTTTACTACTTTCACAATTTCATCTTGAAATTCTTCATCAATCTCTAAATTCTTTAATTTCTCTTTTAAATAATCAGTTGATTTTTCTTTGTATGGTGTACCATCTATTACTTTGTTAAATAAATTTTTTAATTCACTAACTTCTTTATGTATAGCTTCTATCTTGGGATCTTCTATCTTTTTATGTTCTTCCTCTATATTAACTTTAGAAACCTCTTTTTCTATATTGGAATTATGTTCAAATATTTTACTATTTAATGTTTCAGACTTTTCAGTTTCTTTTAATTTTACTGGTTCTCTTGCAACTGATATTTCATCTTGCATCATTTTTTTAATACTTTGTAAAGAATTCTTGAATTCTTCATCTCTATCAAAATAATTTTTATCTTGATTAAAATTATTTTTGTCTTGATTAAAGTTATTTTTTTCTTGATTGGATGAATTTTCAACTGCTGCTGTAACCTCAATTACTTTTTTTGAAAATAGCCCTTTTATACCTGACTTTCTAACTTTTCTTTGGCTTATTATAATAGCATCTTTTCCTAGTTCATATCTAATGCGAGTCAAACCTTCGTTCATGTTTTTTACAAGATATTTTTTTATAATCATCTATATTCTTACGACTCCTTCACTATTAATTTGAACATCATTTGGTACTTCATTTAAAGAAATTACCATAATATGAGGAAATACCATTTCTATTAATTTTCTAAATACACATCTTATATTTGGAGAAACTAATATAATTGGTTGATTATTGTAAAAATAAACTGATTCCACAGTATTTTTTATACCTGTAAGTATTTTAGTAGTTGTATCTGGATCTACTGTTGGAAAAGAACCTTGAACAGATTTTTGGGTATTATTCGCTATTATGTCTTCTATATTAGGATCTAAAGTTACTAATGTGATTTTCTTATTTTCATCAACCACCTGATTGCAAATAGTTCTAGCCAATGAAAATCTAACATATTCCGTTAAAACCTCTAAATCTCTAGTATTTCTAGAATTATCAGCTAAAGATTCCATTATAGTAACAATATCTTTAATTGGAACCTTTTCTCTAAGTAAATTTTGTAATACCTTTTGAAGTTCACCAATGGATAACAAGTCCGGTATAAGCTCTTCAACAACTGCACTATATTTTTCTTTTGCATTCTCAACAATAAGCTTAACTTCTTGTCTTCCAAGCAATTCATAAGAATGACTTTTTATAGTTTCAGTTAAATGAGTTACCATAACTGTTGTTGGATCAACTACTGTTAACCCTTTAATTTCTGCTTCTTCTCTTTGATCCTTATTTATCCAAACTGCAGGAAGCCCAAATGTTGGTTCAATTGTCTTTATACCTGGCATATCTGAATTTTCTCCAGTTGGATCCATGCAAAGTAACATACTTGGCATTAATTCTGAAGAAACAACCATTGTCCCTCTAATTTTTATTATATATTCATTAGTCTTAAGTTGAAGATTATCTCTAATTCTTATAGGTTGAACCACAATTCCCATTTCTATAGCACACTGTCTTCGAACAGATGCAATTCTTTGGAGTAGATCGCCTCCTGATGCTTCATCTGCAAGTGGTATAAGACCATATCCTATTTCAACTTCCATTGATTCTACAGAAATTAAGTTCATAACATTTTCTGGTTCTTTTCGTTCAGATTGAATAATTTCCTCTTCTTCTGATACAATTTCCCTCGCTTCTTTAACTGCTGCCTCTTTATAAAGTAAATAAGTTAATCCTCCCATAGCTATAGAAGCTATAAAAAATGGAGGCTTAGGCATACCCGGTACAAGGCCCAAAAACATCATTAAACCACTTGCAATTCCTGTAGCAACTGGGAAAGCTGTTAATTGTGTTGATAAAGTATCTCCAAAATTTTCCGCACTTCCTGAACGTGTAACTAAAATACCTGATGCTGTTGATATAAGTAGTGCTGGAACTTGGCTTACAAGACCATCACCAACAGTTAAAATAACATAAGTTTGAGCTGATTGAGCTGCACTCATATCTTTTTGCAATACACCTATTATAATACCAGCTACTATATTTATAACGGTAATAATAATACCTGCTATTGCATCACCTTTAACAAACTTAGATGCACCATCCATAGATCCATAAAAATCCGCTTCTGATTGAAGGTCTTGTCTTCTCTTTTTAGCTTGAGCTTCATCAATCATTCCTGAATTTAAATCTGCATCAATACTCATTTGTTTACCTGGCATAGCATCAAGTGTAAATCTAGCTGATACTTCTGCAACTCTTCCAGCACCATTTGTAATAACCATAAATTGTATTACTACTATAATTAAAAATATAACTATACCAACTACATAATTTCCACGTATAACGAAATTACCAAAGGCTGTAATAATAGTTCCTGCATCTGCCTCAGTAAGTATTAATCTTGTAGATGATATGTTAAGTGCTAATCTAAATAATGTTGTAACCAGCAACAATGTAGGGAATACTGAAAGTTGTAATACACTGGTTGTAAACATTGTAATCAAAATTATAACTATAGAAAGTGTTATATTTAAGGCTAACAGTAAATCTATTAGTTCCTTAGGTAAAGGTATTATAATCATAAGTACTATGACTATAACGCCCAATGCCACTATTACGTCTAAATTGTTTTTTATATTTAGCCTTTTATTACCAAATTCCAAAAATTTAACCTCCCATTCTCCACTATCACTCTTAATTATCGATTACTTACTTTATCCGATAGCTAGCATCCGTAACACTCACTCTTCTTCAAGTTAGAGATAACGGCTGCACGCTCCTGGACTAGGTACCCCTTGAGGGTACATTGTGACCCTTGAGGTTACATCGTGCCCCTTGAGGGTATAAGTCCAACTAAATTCAGTTGGAGTATAAAACTCCATCTAAAAAGTTTCACTTTATGTAATGTAAATCTTATTTTTCCTAATAGATGAAGTATCTTTCATAATTCCATAAATAAAATTATTATCCTTATTATCTATATAATATCATCTTTTGAGTCTTATGAGAACTTTTATTGAATTCACATTCCAGTTTTCAAATTAAGTATTTAAATTAAGTTTCTTATTTCTTATTTTTTAGTTTCATTACTACTGCTAAAATTTCTGCAACCCCTTGATATAAATCTTGTGGTATATCATCATCTATTTCCACCCTATCATACATCATTCTTGCAAGTGGTTTATTTTCTATAACTGGAACTTCATGTTCCTTTGCTATACTCTTTATTTTAATTGCAATATAATCTGCTCCTTTTGCTACAACTTTTGGAGCCTCCATGTTTCCGCCTTCTTCATATTTTATAGCAATTGCCAAGTGAGTAGGATTAGTTATTACAACTGTGGCATCTGCAACAGATGACATCATTCTCTTCATACCCATTTCTCTTTGCCTTTGCTTAA
>Ga0302161_10000569_pt1 | contig 9922 bp, 5 predicted proteins | sample I_Fen_E2_1_FD_193498 | JGI IMG/M metagenome (GOLD analysis project Ga0302161, IMG submission 193498) | Peat permafrost microbial communities from Stordalen Mire near Abisko, Sweden - I_Fen_E2_1 | ecosystem: Environmental > Terrestrial > Soil > Wetlands > Permafrost | place: Sweden: Abisko...
ATATCTATGCCATAATTACTCATTTCATTTATAGCCTCTTTTGATAAATAATAATTACCATCTAACGCAGATGTTATGCAAAATATAGTCGCTACCATATCGAAATCTTTTAATATGGGGAAAGCACTATAATAATTATCCATATATCCATCATCGAAAGTAATAACTATACTTTTATTTGGAATAGGAGAGTTATTTAATAAATACCCTTTAAGTTCATTTAAAGTTAATGTTACATAACCTTCATCTTTTATGTACTTAAGTTGTGCTTTAAGATTTTCAGGAGTTATTGTTACTTCATTATCAGCAGATTCTTTAACAGAATGATAATATAATACTGGTACACCTCTATTATCATTGACTAAAGTAACTTCGCCAAAAGTTCGAATATGTTGAAGTATATTTTTATCATTATTGATATATTCTTGCGATCTGGAATCGTTTTCTGAATTGAGCTGTTTTATGGTATCATCATTAGCTGTTGCAGTATTTTTCAGATGAATATTATTATATATAATGTAGCTACCTAATATAAGAATGAAGATAACAATCGGAAAAGTTAAAATGTTTTTATTTTTAGAAATATTTTTTATTAAAGAATTTCTTTTTGAAGTATTCTTTCTAGACATAAATCTACTAATTGACCTCCTTACATTGGAATTTAAGATACTATTCTATTATTATATCCTAAATTATAATAAAATCGATCAAACTTTAAATAAAATTTGATCGATTTTATTCAGTTATCGCAATATGAAATTAGAATAATATTCTTAAAAGTATAGCATAATATAAAGATAGTACAACTTATTAACATTATACACAGGCACTTGTGGATAACCTGTTATAAATATGTTGATATACATAATATTACATATTGGTTTTGTGGATATATAATGAATAAAGTCATAAAAAGTATAAATTAAAGAGGTGTTAAAATGACTCTTATAGCAAATATAACAGGAGTAATAATCATAGGTTCTATGTTATATACAACTTATCCACAACAATTGTGTATAAGTTGTAAAATACAAAGTGAAAATAAATTTAAGATTGGGGAAAAGTCTATAATTGAAAACTTAGATTATTTAAAAGAAGACATAAAAATACCCCAACTAGTAGATGGAAATGATGAAAAAGCGATAAACTTGATAAATAGTGTAATTAATAAAGATATTTTGCCCAAAATAGAAGATACGGAAAAAATCTCAAAAGAATATTTTGCAGGAGCAGGACAAGAAAAACCAACATTCCCCTATGAAATTTATTCAAGATATACAATAGCTGAAGATAATAGCATACTTTTAAGTTTGTATAATGATTATTACGAGTATTTAGGAGGAGCCCATGGAATGACAACAAGGACTTCTTATACAATAGATAAAGAAAAAGAAAGCATAATAACTCTAAAGGAGTTATTTGTTAAAGGATATAAGTATAGTGATATAATTAATGAAAAGATAAAAGAAGACATTAGCAAAAATCCTGGGAATTATTTTGATTCAGGAAATGAATTTAAGGGGATTAGCGAAACTCAAAGTTTTTATATAGAAGGTGATAATCTTGTGATTTATTATCAATTATATGATATAGCACCTTATGTATTTGGGATTCCTGAATTTAAAATTCCCCTAAAATCATTTGATGGAAATTATGTTTACTATAAAAGCTTAAAAGAATAATAAAGAATAGGGAGCAAAAAAATAATAAATGCTGTAAAAAAAGATTTGCATAAATCTGAGTTTGAAAGCTATCTTAGCAAAATTGCTATGGTGTATGAAGAAATAAACATACACTTAAAAAATGGAGCAAAAGAAAAAGATGCCTCTAAATTAGTTTTAATATGCTGAGACATCTTTCTACTATATATAATATTTCATATTAAGTTCTTAGTTTTTGTCATGAGCATTAGTATTTTCGTTTCCTCTAAATCCATAACTATCTGAAATAATTCTTCCAATTCCAGTTACCTTGCTTGTTATACAACCTCTACAATGAGCTGGTGTATCACCTGTGCATATTTTGCCTGGATATAGAGCATAAAGCTTTCTATATTCACCTTCAGTAACATTAGGCATTACAACATTAGCACCACTTTGAAGTGCAACTATTCTACCATTTGGAGTTAAAGATTCCATAGCAGTTGTTGCAGGAATATTAATATCAGGAAGCATTAAACGTGTTAAAGCCATAACTTTTAATGCTAAAGTAAGATCTCCACCTTGTGCATCTTTTAAAGGAGTATCTTCATTTGGTATGAACGGTCCTATTCCTATCATATCGGCATTGATTTCTTTAAAGAATAATATATCACTGGCGATAGATTCTAAAGTCTGATCTGGAAGACCAACAAGAATACCACTTCCAACTTCATATCCTAATTCTCTTAAGTTCTTCAAACAATTTAATCTTTCTTCAAAGCTCATGTTAGGATCCATATCTTCATAAAGTTTTTTATCTGTAGTTTCAATACGTATTAAATATCTATCAGCGCCAGCTTCTTTAAATGATTTATATTCATCATAAGTCTTTTCACCTAAGCTTAAGGTTAAGGCAACACCTAATTTTTTTATTTCTTTTACTATATTAGTCATTTTCTCTTTAGTAAAGTAGTCATCTTCACCACCTTGAAGAACAATAGTTTTATAACCATAACTAACTGCTTTTTTTGCAAAATCTAAGATTTCCTCTTGTGTTAGTCTGTATCTTTCAATATTTTTATTATCCCTTCTTAAGCCACAATACATGCAATTTCTTTTACAGATGTTTGTAAATTCAATTAACCCTCTCAAATGAACATAGTCACCTAGATACGTTTGACGAATTTCATCTGCTGCCTTAAAAAGTTCTTCATTTATATCATCATTTTGTAATAATTCTAATATTTCTTCTTTATCTAAATTATGAGTAATTTTAGCTTTTTCAATAAGTTTATTCATAGCGCCTCCTAAGTCAAAATAAAATTAATAATTAACTGTTATTAGTATACTATAGAATTTAAAAACATAACAATATAATACTTATAATTAATAAGCGAAATCAATCAAATGTATATAAATTGTATAATGGAGATAAACAGCTATTAAAAGTAAGTAAAGTAAAAGGGCTATATCAAAGTAATTATTAGTTAGCTTGATATAGCCCCAATTTAGTTATTTGGCTATGTGAAATTATAACTTTTTTTAAGCTGCCTTATTTTTTTCTCTGTGATCATTTTTTGCTTGAGATTTTTCACTTTTGTCTTCAATAGCATCTCTAATTACTTTAAATATTTGTATTATTAAAGTTGGGATGAAGGCAAATAAGTGAATTAATAATAGTTGATTAGTACTAAGTGGAGTTATTTCAAATAATCTTTGAAGAGCTGGTATAAGTAAAACTGCATTTACTAAGACAACACCTGCTATAAAAGCCATCCAGCTGAATTTATTACTGAAAACTCCAAGTGAAAAAATAGATCTTTTTCCACGACAGTTAAATCCATGGAATAATCTAGCTAAACATAACGTACTGAATGCCATAGTCATAGCAATTCCATGATTACCTGTAGCTAAACCAATATGATAAGAAATCATAGTAAATATTCCTATAATTAAACCTTGAATGCTGACATCTTGAATGAAATCTTTAGTTAATATAGATTCACTAGCATCTCTAGGTTTATCTTTTAAAACATCTTTTTTAGATGTTTCCATACCAATTGCAATAGCAGGTAAACTATCTGTTAATAAGTTGATAAATAATAAATGTACTGCAGCAAATGGAACTGGAAGTGCTAATAGTGATGAATAAAGTACTGCAAGTATTCCGGACATATTACCTGAAAGAAGGAATTTAATTGAGTTCTTTATATTAGCATAAATATTTCTTCCATTAGTAACTGATTTAACAATAGTTGCAAAGTTATCATCTGTTAAAATCATCGAAGCAGCATCCTTTGAAACTTCAGTACCTGTTATACCCATTGCAATACCAATATCAGCTTGTTTTAATGCAGGAGCATCATTAACGCCATCTCCAGTCATAGCAACGATTTTACCCTTATCTTGCCATGCTTTAACTATTCTTATTTTATGTTCAGGAGATACTCTTGCATAAACTGAAATATGTTTTAATTTAGAGTTAAGTTCATCATCAGACATCTTATCAAGTTCTAAGCCCTCTACAGCTAAATCACCTTCTTGCATAATTCCAATTTCCTTAGCAATAGCAGAAGCTGTAATTTTATGATCACCAGTAATCATAATTGGCTTAATAGAAGCTTTTATACAATCGGCAACTGCTGCTTTAGATTCTTCTCTAGGCGGATCAATCATTGAAATTAATCCTAAAAAAGTATAGCTATCTTCATCTTCTAAAGTAAGCTCTTTAGCTTCATCAAGTTCTTTATAAGCAAAAGCTAAAACTCTTAAGCCTTGTGATGAAAGATCTCTATTAGTCTTATTTATATTAGTTTTATCTTTTTCAGTAAAGTCGGCTACTCCATTTGAAGTTTTAATTGAAGTTACTCTATTCATTAAGACATCAAGAGCGCCTTTAGTAACCATTACATGCTTTCCATCTATTACATGAAGTGTACTCATAAGCTTTCTATCGGAGTCAAAAGGAATTTCTTTGAGCCTTGGATAAGTATTTCTACACTCAATTTCATTTATAGAATATTTATGAACTAAATTTACGAAGGCAACCTCAGTTGGATCACCAATTTCAGCTCCATCTATAGAAGTAGAGTCATTACAAAGTACAGAAGTAGTTAAAAGAAAGTTTGAATCAGCATTTTTAAAATCTATATTGTCACTATCAATTAATTTATTATCAACAAAAATCTTTTGAACAGTCATTTTATTTTGAGTTAATGTACCTGTTTTATCAGAACAAATAATTGATACGCAGCCAAGGCCTTCAACAGCTTTAAGTTTTTTAATAATTGCATGTTCTTTAGCCATTGATTGAGTTCCTATGGCAAGTACAATTGTAACTATTGAACTAAGAGCCTCAGGAATAGCAGCAACAGCAAGAGCTACAGCAAACATTAATGAATCTAAAAGAGGGGTGCCTCTATACATACTTAATCCAAATACAATAACACATATACCCAGTATTCCAATGGCTAGCTTTTTAGAAAAGTCATCTATAGAAACTTGAAGAGGAGTAGTTTTTTCTTCTGTTTCTTCCATAAGGGTAGCTATTTTACCAAGTTCAGTGTGCATGCCAGTGTTAGTTACAAGTACAGTAGCTCTACCATAAGTAACTAATGAACTAGAAAAAACCATGTTTATTTGGTCGCCTAAGGCAACTTCATCCTTATTAATAACATCAGGGAATTTATCAACACTTTCAGATTCACCAGTTAATGAGCTTTCATTAACTTTAAGCGAATAATTTTCTAAAATTCTACCATCAGCAACAACTAAGTCTCCAGCTTCTAATACTAAAATATCTCCTGGAACAACATCCTTTGATGCTATTTCAATTTTAACTCCATTTCTAATAACTTTGGCATTAGGAGCAGATAAAGCTTTTAAACTAGCTAGAGATTGTTCAGCTTTAACATATTGGACAGTACCTAAAATAGCATTCATAGTTATAACAGCTATAATTACAATAGTACTTTCAATATTACCAGTCATAGCTGAAATAATAGCAGCAACAATTAAAATAACTACTAATAAATCTTTAAACTGTTCTAAGAATACAGAAAAAATACTCTTTTTCTTCTTTTCATTTAAAATGTTTTCTCCAACAGAATTAATTATTTCAGTAGCTTTTGTACTAGTCAGTCCGTTTAGCGTCACATCAAAGTCTTTTAGAGACTCTTCTGTGGTTTTACAAAAATATTTTTTCATGTAACATCTCCCTTTCAAATTTAATAAGATACATTTGAATAAATGCTTATTAGGCATATTGTAAAATTTATCCGATAGCGAACTTCCACTAACATATTAGCGATAAGTGGAACTAAGCTCATGAGTATTGTGTCCCGTGTGGGTAGGATTTTAATAAAAATATAGTGTGAAAAATAAAATGCATATAGCATCTAAAGTAACTGTTCAAAGATGCCTAAAGTCTTCTTATAATAATTATTAACAAAAAAGACTTTTAATATAACTTCAAATTTTTGAAGTTATATTAAAAGTCTCGTTGCCACATGGGCACATAACACCAGACTATAAACATAGTCGCGATTGTTGATGTTATATTTATAACTACTCCCTTTTAACATAAAATAAGTATTAATATTAATATATTGTAAAAAGGACAAACTGTCAATGATTTAATTTTTATTTTACATCAATTTAGCTGAAGGAGAGAATAAGTACATTTTAGATATTAGACAAACTGAGTTAAAAATTATTAATTAATTTTATAGAGTCCTTTTCAACAAAATGGAAAGTAACCCTAAAATATAATGATTATCTCAAAAAAAGACAAGAATAGACTAAATAAATAGGAATATTATACGAATATAATATTATATACGTTAATATAATAATTTGTTTTTGTTAACGCGTTCAAAAATATATATAATTTATTTAGGGGGAAAGAAAATGAAAACAAACTTTAAAAGATTAAAAAATATAAAAATTGTGCAAAGCATAATAATAATAGTAATTATATCTTTATTATCTACAATCACTATTGGAGTTTTAGGATACATAAATACATATAAAATGTATAGTGCAAATCTAGCAATGTATGATAATGTAATTCCTAATTTGAGTGATTGGGGAGAAGTTAATGGAAATATGGGAGTTTTAAGAAATACTTTAACTAAGATAATTGATAGACCATTTGATGAAGCAAATGAGAAAACAATGTTAGAATTAAATAAAAACATAACTGACATAATAGCTAGAAATGTTATTTCATCCGAAAATAATGATGAAGAACATAAATTGGTTATGGCATTGAAGGAAGGCTATGAACATTATTATTCTTTCATACCCAATATTATTGAACAACGAAAAAATAATATAGTTCCAGATCCAAAAATAACAAATGTTGACATGGGTGTATATGGAACAGAGATTGCTAAACAGAATGCGGCACTTATCCAATATCAAAAGGATAAGGCTACAACTGAAATTAACAATTCTAAAAGTTTATATCAAAAAAACATAGCTATGTTTATAAGCATAATAGGGGTATCTATTTTAATCTTAGCTTTAATATCAATAGGGATAATACTTATGATAAGGAATTCAATTAAAGAATTTATACATAAAGTATCTGTTTTATCAGAAGGTGATTTTACAGTAGAATTTGATAGTGAATTAACTAATGAATTTGGAGTAATGGAGAGTGCATTAGGTAAAACTATAAGTTCTATTGCAACTACTATTTCTAAAATAAAAGATGATTCAATACGTGTTAATAATCATTCTATTTCACTTATTGAGGTGTCAGAAGAAATGAAGGATTCTATAGAAGAAGTATCAAATGCAATTCAAGATGTAGCAAAAGGATCAGGTGAGCAAGCTACTCAACTTATGACAATAAATAATGATGTAAGCTCTTTTGGAGATAAAATAGAAATAATAACTCAATCTATAAGTAAAGTAGATGAAAATACTAAAAATATTAGTAATAGAGCGAATGAAAGTGATACTAAGTTAAAAAATCTAGGAGTTTCTATGAATGGAATTGCAACATCTTATAATGAAGCAAGAAAAAGAGTTACTGATTTAAGTCTTAGTGTGGATAAAATAACAGAGATAACTAATATGATTAATGGAATAGCAGAGCAAACTAATTTACTTGCTTTAAATGCAGCCATTGAAGCAGCAAGAGCTGGAGAAGCTGGAAGAGGATTTTCTATCGTTGCAGATGAAATTAGAAAATTAGCAGAACAATCTAAAAGTTCATCACAGGATATAAATGATTTGTTGAGTGTTATAAATACAGAGACGAACCTAGTTGAAGAAACAACAACTGCTGCTAATGAAGAATTAAAAGAACAAATTAATATAATAAGTGAAACTATAGCTTCATTTAGAGAAATAGTAAAATCTATAGAGGATATAGTACCACAAGTTGAGGAAATGAATGATTCAATAATTGATATAAATAAAAGAAAAGATAATATTATAGAAAGTGTAGAAACTTCATCAGCGGTATCAGAAGAAAATTCAGCATCTTCTGAAGAAATTACTGCATCATCACAGGAAATGGAAAGTGCTGCATCTGAAGTTTCAAAATCAGCAGAAGAATTAAAATCTATAATGCAAGAAATAATAAATCAAATTGAAAAGTTTACTGTCTAAGGTAGATGAAATAAAATAACAGATCAAATATACGCTGTATATTTGGTCTGTTATTTTTTTGAATGTGCCTAATATATTATAACTTAAATATTTTATTTAAGTTATAATATATTAATAGAATATTTAGTGGAGGTTTTAAATATGACAGGACTTGTACTTGAAGGTGGGGCATTTAGAGGATTATTTACAGCGGGTGTATTAGATGCACTTTTAGATATAAAAGCAGAGATAAAATATATAGTAGGGGTTTCAGCAGGAGCTACCAATGCTTATTCATATGTTTCTAAACAAAGAGGAAGAAATTTAGAGATAATGGAAAGGTTTATGGATAATAAAAGATATATTAGTTATGGAAATTTAATTAGGTGTAAGTCTCTTATGGATTTAGATTTTGTATTTGATGAAATACCTAATCAGCATTGTATTTTTGATTATAAAACTTTTAATGAATTTGATGGAAAGATGTTAGCAGGTGCTTTTAACATTGAAACTGGAGAAGTTGAGTATTTTGACAAGGATTTATTAGATAAAAGAAATTCAATTCTTAGAGCAAGTATTGCAATACCCCTAATGTTTCCGTTTGAAAAAATTAATGGACAATATTATGCAGATGGAGGACTTTCAGAACCTATACCAATTAATAAATCGATAGTTGATGGTAATGATAAAAATATAATCGTGTTAACAAGAAATGATGGATATAGAAAGAAACAATCTAAAGCTAATGAAATAACATATAAAATTTATAAAAACAAATATCCAAAGTTAGCTAAGGTGTTGAAAGAGAGACATATTAAATATAATGAACAACTCGATTATTGCAAAGAGTTAGAAGCAAATGGGAAAGCAATTATAATAAGACCCACTATAAGTATGGATATAGGGAGATTTGAAAGAGATAAGAATAAATTAAAGGAAATATATCAAAATGGATATGATTTAATCGTAAATGATAAAGAGAGTATACTTAATTATATAAGATGATTTTATCTGATGTATAGCCGTTATAACACTCCACATGAAAAGCTTCACTTTAAAGATAATAAAACACTTCGTAATATTAAAATTGAGTTTAATATTACGAAGTGTTTTTTGTAGAATAAATTTATACAATTTGAAAAAAACTATATAAAATAATAAGAAATATATTGAAAAACAATTCTAAATAATATAAAATTAGATTATAGTAATAACAAACGATAAGAAAAAATCGGAAAGGAGAAAAAGATATGAATGAATTAGTAATGTCTCATAGGATTAAAGACTTAAAAGAAAAGATGTTATCACATAAAAGATATGCATCTGTTGAACAAGCACTTATAATAACTGAAACATATAAACAAAATGAAGATAAGCCAGTTATTATAAAGAGAGCATTAGCATTAAAAAATTCTCTTTTAAAGTTAGAAATTGATGTTGAAAATGAAGAATTAATTGTGGGGAATCGTACTAAAGGTGTTAGAGACGGAGTTGTGTTCCCTGAGAGTGGAAGTTCATGGATTGATAGGGAAATTGAAAATTTGCCAACTAGAGCACAAGACAAATTCAATGTAAAGACAGAAGATGTAGAGAAATTTCGTAAAATTATTAAGCCATATTGGGAAGAACACTCATTAGAAGATGTAATTAGAAAAGGATACGGAAAAGAAATTGATAAA
>Ga0302161_10000583_pt1 | contig 9845 bp, 6 predicted proteins | sample I_Fen_E2_1_FD_193498 | JGI IMG/M metagenome (GOLD analysis project Ga0302161, IMG submission 193498) | Peat permafrost microbial communities from Stordalen Mire near Abisko, Sweden - I_Fen_E2_1 | ecosystem: Environmental > Terrestrial > Soil > Wetlands > Permafrost | place: Sweden: Abisko...
TATTCCGAAATCGTGTTGCTCTTTTGGCAAATGCACATTGTAAACATTTGACTTTGCATTATACATATCGTACATATGTTGAAGATAAGGATATTCCAAACGAGGAACAGCCGCCGTCCAATCACCGCCATCACTCACAACCAACAAGGGCTTAGGAGCAAACATGGCAGCTAATTCTGCATTACAAGTTCCACCACCTGAAAGCTGTATAGGTTTACCGCTTTCACATGGACAACCGCCATCAAACCATGACGAAAGGCTCACCACTGGAGCTGCGGCCGTAAAGCGTTGATCAAGTACGGTGAGTAGTATCGTTTGTGTTCCTCCGCCTGAACCTCCATTCACTCCGACACGTTTCGTGTCAATATCTTTGCGCTTTATCATCCAATCCAAAATGCGCAAACCATTCATAGCTTGCACAACATGTGCCTCACTGGTTTGATGTGCTGCTTCTCCTACTTCTTTAGCCGACTCACCCCAACCGTAAAGATCGTAATCCACACACACAGCTCCCATGCGTGCCAATGTACCCATACGTTGCTGCTGATCTTCTCGATAGCGTCCCAGCAAAAAATGTCCGTTCGGACAAATGATTAGGGCATGCTTCCCTTTCGTTGCAGGTGTATAGATAGAACCGCACACAGTCAAACCCGGTGTGGTTTCCATTGAGAAGTTCTGTACCGTATATCCGTCATATTTACGAATTGCCGTTAGCTTCGGTTGAGCTTTCACACATTTACTCAACTTCTCGTCAACGCCTAAACGAAGGCGCACCTCACGTCTTAACGAATCTCTGCGCAACTCCCAAGCCTGTTTGTCGCCATATAAAGAGGTGAGATAAGTCAACAACTTCCTACCATCTTCTTCGGTACGACGAGTATATTCATAAGGTTTTATCTTATAAACACCTTCATTTTGCTTTACTATCTTATAGTCAAACGGAGCTAATATGTTTGTAAGTGATTCTTCCACCGAATAAGGACGAATACGGAAATTAGCATAAGGCAACATCTTTCCGACCGTATCCACATTATATTTCAAACGAACATGAAAGCGAGCTTCTACATCTGTCAGCACATCATGCAACGAACGTGTAAAATGATTCTCATATGTCTGAGCATTTGCTCCTAACGAAAATGCTAATGCAGGCAACAACAATATCTTTTTCATCTCAATATTTTATATTTTACTTATAAACGAATACTCACCACCGGTCACAGATTGAACCTCATTGCTACCGGGTACAAACACTTTGGCTGTACAACCATCAGGTATAGTTACATCCAGTTTCACCTGACCATTTACTCTATGCCATTCTACTTTTATCAGCCCTTTGTTGCTCATATAAGAAGCTTTCACATAAGTGAGATCACCCACTACTTGAGGTTTAATCACAATATGACTGAAGCCTTGTCCATCCTCTTCATGACCTATACCTGCAAGAGAAGCAAAGAACCATTCATCAATTTGTCCCATCATAAAATGGTTCCATGATGATCCTTGACGCGGGTCCCATTGTTCGGTTAGTGTGGTAGCACCAAACTTCAATTGGAATCCATATCCGGGAACATCCTCATGATTGTGCATCTTATACATCAACTCGTTTAATCCGTTACGGGCCAATGTCTGAAACAGATATCTATTACCTACATCTCCCGTTGTGAGGCGGTTGCCATGAGTCTTTATATCTTTTATCAAATTATTCAAAACAGCTGTACGATTTACCGAATCCACCATATTCAAGAACAACGGAAGTGCATTGCTACATTGACTGCCCGTTCCGTATTCCGATGTATCAGAATGATAAAACGTACGATTAAAAGTATCCTTCACATCATCCGAAAGTTTCTGATAATATACTTCATCATGCTTGTTGCCTACAATCTTTGCAGCTTGCAGCATATAGCAGATATCCATATAATAATGTGCGGTCGCCACCAATGGAACGGGTGTATTACGTGAGAAGCCTGCACGGAAGTTACCATAATCATACCAATCTCCCAGACCGAACGATAGGATGTGATCCTTTGCACGAGTGCCCAAGTAATCAACATATCTTGCCATTGAACGATAATGCGTCTTGATCAACGATGAGTCTCCGTAATAATATAAGTATTGAAAAGGTATCACTACCAATGAGCTTCCCCATTCGGGCGACTCCTCAAAGTCAGCCATTCCGGGACCAGTAAACTCTACATAGTGAGGTGCTACAGTCGGCATTCTACCGTCATTACCTTGTGCATCAACCATATCTTGCATGATCTTCGGCATCAACGTTGACAAATCATAGTTGAAGAATAGTCCGGGACCATTCAAGTGCAACTGTTCCAACCATCCTAGTTTTTCTCTATGCGGACAATCTGTAAAGATTCCTTGCATGTTACTGCGAACAGCCATTTGTATCAATCGATGTGTAGCATTAAAGATTGGATTGGAACACTCAAACGTAGATACATCTTTTGCCGAATTGGAAACAAAGCAGGAACGTATCTGCTTCAAGACAGGTAACTTTGATTTATTTTTATCATTGGAAAGAACTGCGCCTTCCACCTGAATATATCTGAATCCATAGTATGTGAACCGAGGGTGCCAGACTTCTACGCCATCTCCTTTCAACGTATACACATCATAATAGGGACGACCGGTCTGACGTTGATCCACTACTCCCTCTTTGTTCAGACCTTCTGCCATTAGCAGAGTGATACGTTGTCCGCGTTTACCTTTTACTTTGATTAAAGGGAAACCGGCTAAGTTTTGTCCCATATCAAACACCATTGCCGAATGATCAACCGTTCGCTTGGTAGACTTACTTGCCGAATCAGCTTCGGCAACAGTCAGTTTATGAATAGCTTTCACATCATAGTATGAATAGATCTTCACCGGTGGAGCTAACTGACGGCGAAGTACGCCTAGAGGAGCCTCTTGCAGAACCACGGGATGCCACTCATTGGACTTGAACCCGGATTTGTCCCATCCGCTTTGTTCCATTCGGGCATCGTAATCTTCCCCTCCATAAATACTATTGAAAGTAACGGGGCTAAATGAATATTTCCAACTTTCATCCGAACAAATAGTTTGTATCGTTCCATCATTGTATGTTACTACCAACTTGAACAGCAATGTAAGCGGGCCGAAACTTATCTGTAACTTCCGATAGCGATCTTCTCCTTGCACATTATAAAAACCGTTGCCAAGCAACACACCTGCCACGTTTTCGCCTTTGCGTAAGAAAGAAGTCACATCAAAGCTATTATAATAAACCGTTTTGTCATAATCACTCCACAACGGAGCAAACTCTTGATTGCCACCGACCTTCTTGCCATTAAAGGTTAGCTCGTAATGTCCCAAGCCACAAATCAACAATTCAGCTTTCTTTATATTTGAAGACACCGTGAATGCCCTTCTCAAATAAATACTTCTGCGTGATAAACTATCCACTGCCGCCCAAGCCGACTTCACATTCGCCTGCTTAAGCATCGCACCTTGATAAATTCTACCTTTGGGCAAATGCGAAGCATCACGAGTGATTGCTCCCACCCATTGAGCTGAGCCAAAGGGATGTGAACCTTCATCAGCAAGCAAAGACTGAAAAGGCATTAACAGCAAACAACCCAACAACAGAATTATACACTTCTTCATAACAAATTCTTTATATATAAAAAGAACTATACTCTACCGAACATCAATACATGACACTTCACAAGTCATCTCATCCGGTAGAATATAGTTCTTAAGAAAAGTCTTATAAGCAATTCTCTACAATAACCTTTTGTAAATTATCTTTATGAGCGACTTGTTTTCCGTCCACAAATATACAAAATCCTTTGCCTTGATGGTATCTGCTACCATCTTTATCCCACATAATTGTAATATTATGGTTATGGTATTTCAAATTATCCAAGCAGAACCAGTTCCATTTGTTAGCCGGTATCAAAGGATTCACTTCAATGGCATTGTCGGTACGCGGACGCAAACCAACCAAACCGGTAATGACCAAATCTTCAAATGTGGAATGATTATAATAACGACTACGTTCTTGATCACCTTTTAACCAATATCCGGTCACTTCATCAAGATATTCTCCTACATAAGGACGTCCGCGATGATATTGCGACTCAACGTAAAGTTCCATTTGATTAAAATACACACTGTCATTCAATACGTGTTGAGGATAATTGTTCATAAAGTTAGCCATTGCCGTCAATGTTTGTGCAGTTGCAAACGGCCAGATAGCTCCATCCCATTCGCACTTGCCTACATCATGGGCACGGAACAAAGGATGACGACGCTCAGCTGTAGTCAATCCATAAGGAGCAGAGAATCCTTTTTCGTCCATCACCTGTTTCCATGCATCATCATATTTGCCGGCATCAGGTAAATTGAAATACCACGGCAAGTAACCGATGGCTTCACGAACATTAGCCGATGAATCTGGGCGCATCGTTTCAAAGAAGCCCTGCTTCTCATTCCATAATTTGCCTTGTATTAAACTCTTCAACGTATCGGCTTGTAAAGCATACTCCTTGGCTGATTTCTCATTGCCCGACAAATGTTCCATAGCGGATAATGCCTCTGCGTTTCCATACATATAACTGTTTATCGTAGGACGCGCAAAACGCTTGTGTCTTCCTCCACTAATAGACTCTTCCATACCATCTTGCACATCGCCTTGCCAGTAGAGCCCGTTGCTCAAACGATTGGTCTTTTTCCAACGATTATACTCTTTCTCAAGATCAGGAGATAAACTCAACAGAAAGTCTTTATCGTTTTGTACCTTATACATATCATACACAGCATAAGGAGCCCATGAACTGAACTTATCCATTTTGGTCATAGCCCCACCATTATTCCCTTTATACCATGTACGCAAAATTTGATGTAAGTAGGTAGTATCTCGTAGCCAACGACTTTCATAAATGTGATGTCCCAAAGCACTTGCAATCAAATTAAACTTATCTGCATAAGTGCGTTGCAACAAGAATTCCGTCATACCATAACCCACAGGAGTCTTCTCAATATGCTTACGCAACGACCACCATCTGTAATAGTATATCTCTTCGAAATTCTTTTGAGGACAATCAAATAAAGGTATATTCTTTTCCATCCACGCTGACGATTCGCTATTAGGAATAGCTGCAACCACATTCTCATCTTCCATGTTGTTGAAATAGTCAGCATAATGTGCATAATCCTTATACTTAAGTATAGCCGATGATGCATCCGGATCAGTTGATTCAGTCTTCAGGTTGGCTATTTTGAACACAGCAAGCGGTGCTTCATCACTGGCTCCTTTCAAATCGAAATCCTGATCGGCAGGTGTTTCCGTTGTAGGAAGCAAGCTCTTGTCACCTGTTCTGAACACAATGCGATCTATAGCGGCAACAGGTGTGTCAAATATACGAACACCGGCTTTCTTTCCATCAATATAAGTCGTTATACTACGATCTTCTACTGACAGCTCGGCTGTGATATGATAGGTTTTGTTGGCATCATAATGTTTCATCAACGTGCCATATCTAGCACCGCCTTTAGCAAGAAGTTCTCCGTCGGAATTAAACACCATGCGTGTACATGCCGTTCCCTGATCATCAACAAATTCTATTTGGAATGAACCTTGATTATTCTGACCGGCCTCTACATCAAAATCTACTTTCAATGATTTTGAAGCCGGTATCTTTCTTTCTACTTTCGCATAGTCAAACGGATCCTTATCTTGCAGACAAAGCCATTTACCATCCAAGCTGACAGGAGCCCACAACGGTGAATAAATATTCCAATCGCCCAGTTCACTTATATTGTGATACTTGGTGAAGTCATCATTCGCTTGTGCTGTGGCATTTATTTTCACAGGTACGGTGATGCGTGACACCCACATATCTTCTTTGTTCATACTATAAGTTACCCATAAATTGCCATCAGGAGGAGTGCCGTTACCTTCTTGTATACCACGTGTATATTGAGGGCCGAACGATTTGTAGTTGCCTCCATAACGCAACGGAGACACATCGCCATGCACCAAATTCAATGTGGTATAATTCAATCCATCGGCACTCAACGAGATAGCCAACGGCCAGCGATACTCGGCAGGATTATAAACGGTTGCATAAGAGCCATCGCTCAATCGTTGCCCCCATATCTTGGCATTACTGGTCACAAACCCTTTTGCACGCAACACCGGTTCAGCCCAAGTGTTTCCGCCATCCGTACTAATGGATGTAAGCGCATGTTTCCAAAGACAAGCAATTCGTCCATCGGGCAATGTATAATCATTGAAAGCCTTGTAAGGCTTGTTCAACGGAATAAGCGGATCATTGCGATCGGCTTCTTCCACCCATTGCATGCGATAAAGAGGATTTGCCAATATCTCGTCACAAGCCTTCACAAAAGCTTTATCGTGCGACTTTTTATAATGAGGGTAATCCGTATTCTTCTCATTAAATCCATGATTGTAATAGATAAAATAGATCGGACCGAATTTGCCGTTTTTCTTTATTTCACGCACAACTCTTCCTATGCCATTACCGTCATTCGGATCATCTTTATCATCAAGCACCACGCCATAATTGCCCATAGCAATCAGCTTGCCACTTTTTGATACATAGAAACCCACACGTTGATGCATCACTGCTATCAGGTTCTTAGCCACTTCACCCGGATGATCAGCCTTGGTATACCCATCGGGTACTTTGTAAGGAGGGAACACAACAACAGGATTGGCCCAATGATAACCGTCAACAGATGTCATCAACATGGTACGGCCCGGCGGTACATGTTCGCTTCTTGGATCAGACAAATAGTGCAACCAAAACTTGCCTTGCCAGTAAGCCAACATAGGCTGATGATTGTATGTCCATCCCTCTCCATTACTTGCATCAGGATGCAGACGATTGGCACGCAATATCTGAATATTGTGTACACCTATTACTGGTGACAACCCACCATCATGAAAGATCGGATTCGACAGAGTCGTACCCGAATAATGAATTTTATCTTGTGAGATTGCAGGCTGTGTCGTCAATCCGGCACAAAGGGCAAACAGGTATGCGAATGTTATGTGTTTCATTTTTTCTGTTGGTTTTCTCTTTTTATCAAATTCTTAATGATGCTTTTCGGTGCACGGAAGATGGTTCCGTGTTTATGTCCAGCGGGCACTTTCACTTCATTGGTAGCGTCTATAAAGGTATGAAAATCTTTCGTACGCATAGCACCATAAATCTTTTTACGATAACTATCGTAATAAATATAATATTGATCGCCTACCTTTACTGTAGTAGGACCTTCAGAATATTCTTCTGAAAATGGTTTGGAAGCTTCGCTCCACGGACCATATGGCGACTTAGCGAAAGCTACTTTCAAGTCTCTTCCCAAGCGGGTATTGTCTTTCAACACCATCACATAATCACCCTTGCCTCTCTTCAACATAGTAGCATCAATGGTACTGAATCCCGGATCATACAACAGTTTGGCAGGAGCAAACGTTTGAAAATCCTTTGTGGTGGTATAATATAAACGGTGATTGTTCCGTTCATCTTCGAGTCCTCTCTTAAACTTGTAAGGGACACAAGATGCCCACACAATCATATATTGTTGTTGTTCATCATCATAGAAAAGCTCAGGAGCCCACACATTCACCGTACTGGTATCAGTCATTGCAATGATTTCACGCTCAGGAGTCCAATGAATCAAATCACGACTGGATGAATAGCCAAAACCTCGATCACCTTTCCAACTGCAAGTCCAAACCAAATGATAGGTACCATTCGGAGAGCGCACGATAGAAGGATCACGCATGACACGTTGTTTTCCCACTTCCGGCTTCAAAACCGATCCGGCAATGCTGTCCCAATGAATGGCATCCTTGCTATATAATAATCGGAGCCCTTCATTTGCAGGCTCGTGAAAAGAGGTAAATACGTAGTAGTCTTTCCCTGCTGCACATCCGGTGAATAATAAAGAGGTGAGCAACAAAGAGAGTAATCCATATCTGTAGTTCTTCATATCCAATTTTTACAAATAGACGAAAAACAGAATTGTGTGTACTCAAAGAGTGTAATGTATCACAAACAAAGAATCTTCTAAAAAGATAACAGAGAGAATTAATAATATAATGAGAGTCTCTATCTCTTCAAGATAACGAGAATACCGATTGCAGCTAACTTTTATGCGACACCATAATAGGTTTTTCCTGATTGCATTAAAGGAAAACTTATTTTTACGGCTGTAGAAAAGCATTTCCACGGTTGTAAAAATGCTTTTCTACGGCCGTAAAACTGTCGTGCCACACTTGTAAAAATAAGTTTTCTTAATTATGAATGTCTTTTACTGATTTAGGTATACAGAATATTAGTTATTATACTGTCGAGAGGTACAAAGAACCTCTTGTCATCCTGAAGCGGTTTACAGTCTCTTCTAAATGGAACTGATAAGGTATACATTTCATTTCTTTGTGTACTGATTCTCTATACAAGCCCCATTTATAAGACGAGGCAAAGTTATACATTTATCATTCTCTTTTATCTTGTTTACGATAAATCTTATCTTTCCAACATCTGGTAAGCTCTCCTTGCATATGGTGTGCCTGTTCAGGCGTTAGCATACCATTGCTCATATGTGGCCTTTGGGTGTTATAGAACGTGATATCACGTTCTATTTCTTCTCTAGCCTCTTCTATGGTTCCGGGCTTTTGCTTCCTATATAACCATTCTGTTTTGATAATTCCATTGATTCTCTCAGCAATCGCATTATCAGTAGGTTTATAGTCTTCAGTCATGCTGATTCTTATATGACGCTCGTCTAATGTACGTACATATTCGTTACAACAATACTGACAGCCTCTATCCGAATGATGTATAAGCCCTTCCACAGAGCCCGTCTCTACTTGTTCTAAAGCCATTTTTAAAGCCTCTAAGGTGTAAATGGCATGAAGCCCGGGAGCAAGGCACCATCCGATGATTTTGTGAGAGTAGGCATCTGTCACTAAATGAAGATAACAAACGTTCTCCTTCAATGCAATATAAGTGATATCGCTTACCCATAAACTATTAGGAGCCGTTGGTGTAAATCCTTTGATGAGGTTCTTGTACTTATGAAAACGGTGATTGCTATTGGTGGTTGAACGACTCTTTAAAGGGCTTAGCATTAATTTCTTACGACGAAGAAGGTTAAAGAACGAGTCTCTTCCAGGGAGATTCTTCCGCCCAAAGATACCACAGAGCATTGTATATAGCTTGAATGCTCCTATACGAGGGGCTTGGAAACGTATTTCCTCCACGGCCTCTATAAATGTTTGTTCCTTTACTTCTTTTTCAAATCTCTTTTTACTGAACTTATAGTAGGCTTGCCTACCGTTACCAAACAGACTGCAAAGAACCTCTAAACTCGTCTTAGAAGGTTCTTTGCGTAGTTCTGTTACCGTTTGGCACCAGCTTTTTTTCTGATGCAGATCCCTTCTTCTCGCTCGGTTATGTCTATCATTATCTCATAAGCGCGAGAACGAAGCTTTTCCATTTCCAAAGCTTTTTCAAGCTCTTTGATACGAATGGCTAACAAATCTTCTTTGGTTAAAGAACCGGTGGTATTCTTCTTCATATGCACTAGTTTAACGTCTTCACTCAAAGATAGGGTTTCTGAGCTTATTGGATACTTCTCTAGCCAATATTTTAAAATACCACGACAACTTAAATGCCACTTGCGCATGATGAAACCTTTCGATTCGCCACTCTCGTAATAATCTCGAACTACTTCCAAGCGATACGATTCATCGTAGATCTGATTCTTTCTTTTTTTCTCCATTTTCTTATACTTTTTTATTGGTTTCAGCTGTAAACCATATTCAGTATAAGACA
>Ga0302161_10000589_pt1 | contig 9796 bp, 9 predicted proteins | sample I_Fen_E2_1_FD_193498 | JGI IMG/M metagenome (GOLD analysis project Ga0302161, IMG submission 193498) | Peat permafrost microbial communities from Stordalen Mire near Abisko, Sweden - I_Fen_E2_1 | ecosystem: Environmental > Terrestrial > Soil > Wetlands > Permafrost | place: Sweden: Abisko...
GTCGCATTGATCCTATTAACTCTCGGCACAAGTTTATCCGCTCAGAGGCATTCCAGTTATTCAGAGGGATATGGAAATACATTAAATCTTGGCATAGGTATTGGCGGATATTCAGGATATTATGGATATATAGGTCATACATTACCTGTTTTTGATATCAATTATGAATTTGAAGTAGCCAAAAATTTCACCTTGGCGCCATTCGTAACTTTTTATTCATATTCTGATCCTAACTATACTACTTATGTTACACCAATTGGCGTAAAAGGAACACTTTATCTGGATCAATTACTTCATGCCGGATCACGTTGGGACTTTTATGTTGCAGGTTCATTAGGAGTATCACTTGTCAGTACTACCTGGAACGACGATTATTATGGTAACAGAGATTACTATAATTCAACTGATCCATTGTACCTTGATCTTCATGTAGGAACAGAATATCATCTCTCAAGAAATATAGGGGCATTCCTTGATCTTTCAACCGGAGTTTCTACGATTGGTATAGCTATACATTAATTTAGAATAAAAAAGACAGGAATTAAAAATCTGCAGTTTAAGTTTCTTACTTTATTGAAGTCAGAACTCTACGAGCCCGACTAACTCCGTGGATAATATTTAAACTAATTCCTGTTTTTGAAACTAGCAGTAAAAAGATTGTTTTTAACGCATTGAGTTATGAAGAGAGCTGAATCAACAGTTTTTTACTAAACAAGTTGTAATAAAAACAGCTTTAAAAAGAGTCTTAATATTAACGATTATGTCGAAAGAAAAAGAAGGTAAAGAAAAATCTGACAAAAAAGCACCTTTAAAAAACCTCAAAGAAAAACGTGCAGAGAAAGCATCTAAACGTTTGGAAAAGGAAAAGGTTGTTACTTTGTAATTTCTCTTTCACCATTCAGGATAGATTAGACTTGGTGAAACCTGTATAATCTTCCGGTTTAAATTTGACAACTAACACTCAGTGAAATATTGCATTGAAATAGATCAGTTGTGTTTCTAGTTCAATTTGAACAAAATGATCAAAAATAATTTAACCCTTTCTACAAGTCAACGGACAAGTAGAAAGGGTTATTTTTATGCCGAAATTTTGAATTAATTCATCAAATCTTTTCAATTTGTTCGGTTAAGCAGGTTCGAATAAATTAATGTCTTATTTTCCGCACAGAGACCATCTATTTTGACCTATCTTTATATCCCAGCCTGCTGATGACCCCGGGGTGGTATTAAACCCTATCCTTAACCTGATTCCAAATCACTCCTGATTTTGTTTCATTTTCTACAATTCATCCCACGGGAGTAGTTTCTTAATTTCAATACAACTCACTCACTGATCAAAGACAATTCAATAAGGGTTGCAAGGGGGTTGAGAGGGGGTTCGGAGAGGTTTATCCCTCCCAACCCTCAGGCAACCCTCAGGCAACCCCCTCTGAACAGCGAACAGATACAGTCTTAGAGGCTGTTCAAAAAAGACAAAATTTCGAAGATTTGATATTGAAAAAGAACTGCAACTGCATGCCATTTTCCTTCCAACCATAAAATTCAGCTAACATTTACACCTGTTGAATACACCGGCAGGAATGAGACGTTTTGGGATTGAATAAAAATGAACGGATAATTTAAAATGTGATATTTAATTGCTTTTCGAACCTAGATTAGTGTTCTTCTATTCTAACTGAAGTTTCATGAACCCTCCTCTCCATCAGGTTCTCCTTGGGAGAAGCCGCATTATATGGAGAAATAAAACATGACATTATATTGTTCCTACTACTATGACCTACATGAAAAGCATAAAACCAACTATTTCAGTATCCCGAAAAATGGGATTACTTAATTGATAAATGTGTGAATTATGATAATAATTTCAATAATTATATAAATTACAATGATTTAGATAAACTACATTTGTAAATCACAAAAAGTCTAAAAACTTTTTCTTGTAAAGTAAGTGTACCTAATTATTCTGATTCCAAATTGAGATAATACGTATCCAAATTCATTTATACTAAAAAAAACAATCATGAAAAACTCAGAAATTCAAAAACCAAAGTTTCCATTTTTAGTTGATGTCAGGGATTATATTTCCAATTCAATGATTATTAAAAATAATCATAATAAATTGAACGAAACATCTGATGATGTGTTGTTTAAAGTATCTGATGATTGTTCAGAAAATAGCAGACCTTTTGATCTTTTTGCACATATCCTTGAAGGATAAAGAGACTATGTTTACATAAAAAACATATCTGATCAGTGTAACATTTAAGCAAACAGAACAAGAATAATGTGGTATTGTAAAATAATAAATAAGGATGGGACATCCCGAATTATCGAAGTTTCATGTATCCAGTAGATTTTTGCTGATGGAATAATTCGGTTTTACGGAATAAAAATTCTATACAGGATTTTAAACCTGATTTTACCACTTACCGGCAAGATGATAAAGATATCAGATTCTGAAAATCATCTCCAAAAATCTGATAAAACTCGTCTTCAATCCTTCATTGCATACATTCTGTCCTTTTTCTAACCTCCATTCTTCGTTTCCGTTTAAACAGTGCTTGACTTGTTTGAGGTGTATTTATTTTAAGTTAACTAAGCATCAATTGATTAGAATGTTTCGATTTCCGTCTTTACTTCCTTCCCAACCAACAAGATTGGTTTGATAAGACTATATGGCATATTGATTTATTGGTTCTGTTGATTCTATAAATCGGACGAATAAAACGCAACTGGATATATATGAACGATATAGCTGCGTAATTCTTTGACAAGAATTTGTAGATTCCTAACGAAAAAAAGTGTGAATTGTGTAATTTTTTCCTAAAATTATGTAACTAGTTACCTTTTAGAAAGGATTACATTTGTATTATTCAAATAAGTATTTTACATACACAAAAAAAACAACAACATTATGAGTACAGGAAAAGTAGTTTTAGGAGTAGTTGCAGGTGCCGCAGTAGGTGCATTGGTAGGAATTTTATATGCTCCGGCAAAAGGTGCGGTAACACGTAGAACCATTTATAGAAAAGGTGAACACGAAGTAGAATCATTGAAAGATAAATTCAGTGATTTCGTTGACAGTATTACCGAAAAGTTTGAACAAACTAAAAATGAAGTAACAGATCTTGTTGAAGAAGTCAAAGTTAAAGTTGAAGAAGTAGAGAAAGATCAAAAAACTTCCAAAAAGTAAGTGTTGATTTATTTAAACATTAAGTCTGCTCCGGAAAGAAATTATTAGACCAATTGTCCTGCCTTAGGATTTCCGGAGTGGGCTTAGTGAGTTAAAACTTTGAAGATTCCCATTGAATTGAAATTAGCCCGCATTTATAACTAAACCAGCATTATGGAAGATAATTCGACTTTAATAGAATCATTGCTTGAAAGGGCAACTGAATATGGAAAAATAAATTACGAATTAGTAAAACTGAAAGTAATTGATAAAACAACTAATGGCATATCGACTTTTGTCCCTAATACAGTAGTTCTTTTAGTTTTAAGTTCTGTTTTACTCTTTTTAAATTTAGGAATAGCCTTTTGGCTTGGTAAAATACTTGGAGAGTTATTTTACGGGTTCTTTCTGGTTTCAGCTTTTTATGCTCTAATCGCTTTTGTCATGTATTTCTTTTTACGAAAATGGGTTAAAAGAATTTTCTATGACTACCTGATTAAACAAATTCTCAAGTAAATCAGGAATAGGGTAGTTGGATAATTACCTATTCTTTATGTATATAGATTAAAAAGTTATTCGACTTTAGACAAATAATAAAATATCATGGAAAAGATAACCTGTGCCGCCGAGCTTAAAATAGCCATTCAAACCTTAGAATTTGAACGGGATGTTCAAGGACAAATTCTCAAAGAACAATTCTTTGTTACTTTCGAGAGTCTTAAACCTGTCAACCTGATTAAAAACACATTGCAAGAAATAACTTCATCGCCTTATTTAATCGATAATATGTTTGGTGCCATTATGGGGATGGTTAGTGGTTATGTTTCAAAAAAAATAGCTGTAGGAACTTCCCATAATCTACTCCGGAAAATCGTAGGTTCTGTTTTGCAGTTTAGTGTGACAAACCTGGTCGCACAACATCCTGATATCTTTAAAGCAGCAGGTGATTTTTTAATACACAAGATATTCCATAAAAATGAAAATAAAATAGCCGAACGTGACAACAAATAATATGATACTGCCCTTCTATGCGAAAGCCGGCATATTCTTTGTCGGTCTGTGTGCCCTGTTGACGATATTATATATTGCACAGGGCATTATTGTTCCGCTTATTTTTGCTTTTATAGTCGCCATCCTGCTTAGTCCTGTCGTAGGTTTCTTTGTACGACTAAAAATAAACAGAATATTTTCGATTATTATTACGTTATTGCTTACAGTAGTAGTTATAGTTGCGTTTTGTTTACTTATTTATACCCAGGTTCTCAGTTTTAGTGACTCATGGCCTATATTCGTCGATAAATTTACGGCTATATTAAATCAGACAATCAGTTCTATTTCTCATTATTTAAATATCAGACCCTCGCTGATCCATGCCTGGATTACAAAAACTCAACATGAACTAATTAATATTGATGGAACTTTAATCGGTGAGACGATTGTTAGTGTCGGCAGTACCCTGGCAACTTTATTTTTAGTTCCTGTTTATATTTTTGTGATCCTGTTTTATCAACCGCTTTTATTGGAATTTATTCACCGGTTGTTTAATAAGATCCATCAAGACCGGGTGAGTGAAATAGTCGTTCAAACAAAATCTGTCATTCAGCATTATCTGTTAGGATTAATAATTGAAGCTATAATCGTTGGAGCACTCAATGCCGCCGGACTTCTGTTACTTGGCATACAATATGCGGTTTTATTGGGTGTGCTGGGTGCTTTGCTCAATGTTATCCCATACATAGGTGGAATCATAGCAGTAGGATTGTATATGATGGTAGCATTGGTTACCAAATCGTCCGAATGGTTTGTATTGTATGTTTTTGGAACACATATTTTTATTCAAATTATCGACAACGATTATATTGTTCCCAAGATTGTCGCCTCCAAAGTAAAAATAAATGCTCTTTTCTCAATCATTATTGTACTGGTAGGAAATGCATTATGGGGCATACCCGGTATGTTCCTTTCAATACCTTTACTGGCTATTGTGAAAGTTGTTTTTGATCATATTGAATCCTTAAAACCTTGGGGGTTTTTACTTGGGGATGCAATGCCAGCTCTGATTAAAGTCAAGCCATTTTTCAAAAAGAAAGCAAAATTATGATAAGGGTAAAAATGAAGGTTTTTGTCTAAAAGTCAGAGTCTGGATTTGAAAGTGAGGGTGTTTTATACCCTGTATTGATTACTACACATAAAAAACGTAAACAACAAAAAATGAAAAATATAATATCTAACGAAGAAGAGAATCAAATAAGTAATGAAGGATTATTTGGTTATGAAAATACGATTTATCCTCATACTCTCGAGAAAAGAAACCGACAACAGTCTGCCCAACTGCAAACTAAAGACCTTGCAGAAATACTGGTTATCACATCGTATCCTCCCCGGGAATGTGGCATAGCTACCTATTCGCAGGATTTAATCAAAGCGCTAAATAAAAAATTTAGTAAATCGTTATCTATCAAGGTTTGTGCGTTAGAGACAGAAACCCAGAATTATGATTATCCGGATGAGGTAGAATATAAGTTGAAAACTTCAGAAGTAACTTCCTATTTAAATTTAGCCCAGACGATTAATGATAACGATCAGATTCAACTCGTATTGATTCAACATGAGTTTGGATTGTATAAAGAACAGGAGCAGGCATTTCTTCAATTGTTGTATGAATTATCCAAACCGGTTGTGCTCGTTTTTCATACGGTTCTCCCAAAACCTGACCAACATCTGAAAACAGAAGTTAAGAATATTGTAGCAGCCTGCAAGTCAGTGATAGTGATGACAAATACCTCTTCGAATATTCTTCTGAATGATTATGGTATTTCTAAGCAGAAAATTACAATAATTCCTCATGGAACTCATTTAGTACAACATTTGAGTGAAAAATTCCTTAAGGAAAAATATAACCTGACAGGACGGAAGGTATTAACCACTTTTGGATTATTAAGTTCCGGCAAGAGTCTGGAAACTACCATTGAAGCATTACCTACCATTGTAAAGAAATGTCCTGAGGCATTGTTTCTGATTATAGGTAAAACACATCCGGAAGTCGTAAAAACTGATGGCGAAGTTTATCGAAAAAGTCTTATCCAACGTGTAAAAGAACTGAATCTTCAGAATCATGTATTGTTTATTAATAAATACCTGGCTCTACCTGAACTGTTGGAATACTTACAGCTAACAGATATTTATCTGTTTACTTCCAATGATCGGAATCAGGCTGTAAGCGGCACTTTTGTATATGCCATGAGCTGCGGTTGCCCTATTATTTCAACTCCAATTCCTCATGCTGTGGAGGTCTTGACCAAGGATACCGGAATTATTTTTGATTTTAATGATTCAGAGCAATTGGCAAAAGATGTGATCATGTTGCTCAATAATAATTTATTACGAAAAAATATCGTAATAAATACGTTACAGAAAATTGTGTCTACAGCCTGGGAAAATTCAGCCGTTGCACATGCTCTGTTGTTCCAGAAAATTGGAGGTAATAAAATAAAAATTCAATATAATCTTCCGGAAATAAATCTAAATCATTTGAAAGCCATGACGACTGATGTAGGCATGATTCAGTTCTCAAAAATAGATCAACCGGATATCGGTTCAGGTTACACGTTGGACGATAATGCCAGGGCATTGGTAACCACCTGTATGATTTTCAAACATGACAATCAAAAAGAGAGGATTGCTGAAATACGAAAATATCTTAGTTTCATTAAGTTTTGTCAACAACCTGAGGGTGACTTCTTGAATTATGTAGATCAGGATAAAAATTTCACAGATCAAAATAAGGAAGTCAATTTAGATGATTCTAATGGAAGAGCAGTTTGGGCATTGGGTTATTTGCTTTTATTAAAGGGGTTAATACCAGAAGAAATAATATCTGATGCTGAAGCTATTTTTGATAAATCCTTAGTTCATATTGAAACAATTGAATCTCCACGGGCTATGGCATTTGCAATAAAAGGGATCTATTTTCGTCAAAAAGAGATAAAGTCATCAGAAAACCAGAAATTAATAAGAGTATTAGCCAACCGTTTAGTGGGTTTATATAAGCATGTAGCCACTGATAAATGGGAATGGTTTGAAACCTCTCTGACCTATGCCAACAGCATTTTACCGGAGGCTATGTTATTCGCGTGGATGATCACAAAAGAATCAATATACAAGGATATTGCCAGGACTTCCTTTAATTTCCTGTTGGAACGGACTTTTAATGAAAATGGAATAGAAGTTATTTCAAATAAAACATGGCTTCAAAAAGGACAGGAAGCAGGTCGTTTTGGAGAACAACCGATTGATGTTGCCTATACCATCATGACCTTAAGTGAATTCTATAATGTTTTAGAGGACGAAGAATATCGCGCCAAGATGACCATTGCATTTAATTGGTTTCTGGGAAATAACAGGTTACATCAAATTATCTATAATCCCTGTACAGGAGGTTGTTATGATGGATTGGAAGAAACACATGTAAATCTGAATCAAGGGGCTGAATCAACAGTAAGTTACCTGATGGCAAGATTAACGATTGAAAAATATAAAAAATGAAAAGTAAAGACTCAAAGTCAATTGTAGTGATTGTGGCTCATCCGGATGATGAAATATTATGGGCAGGTGGAACAATATTAAGTCATCCCACTAATAAATGGTTTATAGTTTGTCTTTGTCGTGCAAGTGATTCCGATCGTGCCGCCCGGTTTCATAATACAATGAAACTGCTGAATTCAGAAGGAGTCATGGGAGACCTGGATGATGGACCAGATCAAAAACCATTAGATGAAAAAGAACTTGAAGAAGTTATTCTTGAATTGCTTCCTAAAAGGAATTTTGACCTGATTATAACTCATAGTTCAGTGGGTGAATATACCCGTCATTTAAGGCATGAAGAAGTGAATAAAGCTGTTGTAACGCTGTGGCATAATGGAAAAGTTTCGGCAGATGAACTCTGGACATTTGCTTACGAAGATGGCAATAAGGCCTATTTCCCGAGGGCAATTGAAAAGGCGGATATCTACGAAGTTCTACCGGAACAAATCTGGTTGAAGAAATATAAGCTAATTACCGAAACGTATGGTTTTAAGAAAAACACTTGGGAAGCTGAAACAACACCGCTTGATGAAGCATTCTGGCAATTTAAAGATTCACATTCTGCTGTGAAATCGATAAAGAAAACAGAAAAATAATTGAACATATTAAAGACTCTCGAATTTAAGTCTTTAATATCAATGTGCTGAAAAGTAAAGTATATATACTAAAACGTGTAAATACCTTGAAGGCTGCCTCTAAAAAAAAGCAACCAAGTTCTATCTAAAATTAATGTAATTTTTAAAATATATAATTATGAAAGTATTGGTAATGTATGAATATCCACCTACACCCGGAGGATTAGCGACACAGGGAGATTTATTATATAAAGGGTTATTGGAATTGGGCGTAGATGTTCATGCAGTTCACTTTGAATCGGATCAGGAAAAGGAATGGTATTATCGTTGGTTTAAGCCGGACGTAGCAGTTGGTGTTGGATATTGGGGATATACTCCTCACATAATTTTGAATCCATTACGAAATGGTATTCAACCGGTTCCATGGTTAGTATCCGATGGGTATATTGCAAATTACCAGGATGTCTTAAATGCACTTCCACTTATTTTGGTGACATCAAATTGGGTTAAAGAGATGTATGTCAGGGATGGCATTAACGGAGATAAAATAGAAGTTTTACCGGTTGGCTGTGACACGGATTCGTTTAAACCAATCCCAAAAGATGATCCGAAAATTATTGCTGTACGTGAAGCACTGGGTATCTCACCGGATGAATTAATGATTCTTACCGTAGGTGGAGATGCTGCTTCGAAAGGTGGTAGGGAAGTTATGAAGGCACTTGCCAGCATTGATCAAAAAGTTCCGAAATGGAAATATGTATGCAAAGTATGGCCACAAAAGCGCACCAGCATTCAAAATCTATCGGATGAAGAATTGGCTGCCAGTCTGGGCATTGACAAAAAGGTTATTTATGCCGTCAATACAATCTCTAGAAACTTTATGCCTTATCTGATAGGTGCCTGTGATATCTATGCAGCTCCATCACGGCTTGAAGGTTTCGGGATGCCACAGGTAGAGGCAGGTGCTTGTGGTAAACCTGTTCTCAGCATAAAAGGTATGGGTATGTTGGATACGATGGTGCATGGTGAAACTGCTTTTCTGGCAGAAATAGCACAAAAAATTGTAGTCAACGAAGTAATGCTTGGTGGAGAATCCGGATTTGAAGAACATCATAAAGTGGTGTTTGATACTCCCCGTGTTGTTGATTATCGTGCAGATGTGCCGGATATTGCCAAATATATGCTGAGACTTATGAATGATGAACCATTACGTGAAAAAATGGGTAAAGCAGGACGTGAAAGGGTTGTAGCGAATTTTGACTACCGGGTAGTTGCTAAAAAATTCGTGCAGATAATGAATGAAAAAATGGGGATATACTAGTCCTATCATGTCGGATAAATAAATTAAACTTAAAAGTTTCGACAAAAAACAATCAAATAGTATAAAAATGCCATTAAAAAAAGGGAAGTCGAAAAAGGTTATTTCTGAAAATATTGAAGAAATAATGCACAGGTTTCATAAGAA
>Ga0302161_10000593_pt1 | contig 9768 bp, 9 predicted proteins | sample I_Fen_E2_1_FD_193498 | JGI IMG/M metagenome (GOLD analysis project Ga0302161, IMG submission 193498) | Peat permafrost microbial communities from Stordalen Mire near Abisko, Sweden - I_Fen_E2_1 | ecosystem: Environmental > Terrestrial > Soil > Wetlands > Permafrost | place: Sweden: Abisko...
AAATACAAATTTTTTACAGGAAGGCAGTATTATTGGGGTTAGGTGGTTTTTGATTAGTATTTCAATCGATCTCATACTTTTCTTGCCATCAAGCCCGATGCAGATGATTTTCACAAATTACATGATTGATATCGGACTCACATACTTCATAATACCTCCTGTAACTGTTGGAATGGGTTACATGGCAGATAAACATATAATTGAATGCTCAAGTATTCTATAATCGATAAACTAGAATAATATCTAAAAGTGGTTATTGGAACACAATTCCCATTGTATATGATTCATCATAAGGTTGAATAAATTCTTTAGAATTTTTAAAAACTTAATCTATAGGTGGATGTTTATGTATTTTGAAGAAATAATAAATGAACTGGAAAACTTATCCAACCCAGAAGATATCGAGGGTATGGCAAGATTTGGAATAAATCAAATGAAAAGATATGGGGTGAGAATGCCAGAATTACGACGTATCGCTAAGAAAAATGGTAAAAATCATGCACTGGCAGAAAAATTATGGAATGCAGGATATGGAGAAACTAAAATATTAGCAAGCCTAATAGATGATCCTAGGCAAGTTACAGAAGACCAAATGGAAAAATGGGCATTAGATTTTGACTCATGGGATGTCTGTGACCAGTGTTGTATGAATTTATTTCGTAAAACTCCATTTGCATACAAAAAAATCTTTGAATGGAGCAAAAATGAACATGAATTCGTAAAAAGAGCTGCTTTTACTTTAATAGCGGTTTTAGCGGTGCATGATAAACAAGCACCAGATTATAAATTTGAACAATTCTTCCCATTGATAATCGAAGAATCTACTGACAATCGTAATTATGTTAAAAAATCTGTAAACTGGGCTTTGAGGCATATTGGGAAAAAAAATATACATCTAAACAAAAAAGCCATAGAAATAGCCCAAGAAATTCACAAGATTAATTCTAAAAGTGCAAAATGGATATCATCTGATGCGTTAAGAGAATTAAAAAGTGAAAAGGTTCAAAAAAGACTTAATAACAAATTCTGAATTGGAAAGAGATATAATTAAAGTTAATGAAAAAAATATAAATTTAATACAATTACAACAATCTTTTTTATTCATTCTATACTGAAGATCAAAAAAAATAAAAAATTGGGAATAATCCTATTATATAACAGGATTAATGATTTAAAATGTACACGCTGTAGTTTAAATAGCTTGCTATACTTACCCATACTATGTAAGGCACTAAAAGGAGCCCAGCTGCTTTTGAGATAATAGAAAATGCTATGATATTTGCAAGTATGGCTATCCAGAGTAACATTATTACGATAAAACTACCAAATAATGAGTGGTATGTGAAGAAAACTATCGACCAGAGCAAATTAAGTATGAGTTGAACAGCGAATATTAAAAGTGCAAATCTTACATCTCTCCTATTTAAACCTTCACGCCATACAAGAAATAATGCTATTCCCATTAATATGTATAATGTGGTCCATACAGGCCCAAATAACCAGTTTGGAGGTGCCCATGATGGTTTAGATAGTGCTGAATACCATTTTGGAATTTCTGATATGGTTACAATCGATCCTACAGATCCTATCACCAATGGAATTAGTATTGATGCAATGAGCCTTGGAATTTCATTTAACTTATAATTTTCCACTTTTACACCTCTTTTTTTAATCTCGTTATTTAAATCCTCTTCGAAGAAATAATTTTTAGTTTTACGAAGTTTTTATTCCTATTATATTTTCAACATCCACTAACTTCCATACGAAGGATCTTTCTTCATTTACTATTGATTCGAGTTCATCATCAGGGGAATGGCCCAAAGCTGCAAGCACATTTCTTGATAAAGGCTTGTTCCTTATGAGGTCGACAAAACGTTTCCTAACATTTAATTTTTCATTATAATCTTCTACCTGGTCTATACGACCCTGTAATGTTACAAAACGGTACTCAGAGAGGTCATCTTCGTATTTTTCTATCTCAACTGCTACTTTTGGGTTCGTATGAAACCTTTGAATTTTCTTTCCATACTTGGTCGATAAAAAATAAAGGTATTTCCCATCAAAAACGTAAATAAAAGGAGCGATATATGGATATTCTCCTTCAAAACCTATTCTGCTCACATAACCTTCTTTTATTAATTCATCATATTCTTCTTTATTCATCAAAGGAACTTTATGGATATTCATTATTTATCACCAGTAATAATACTTAATTAAATATTTTTAGTTACCTATTTTTAATTAACCCTTTATAACAGGATAACCAGCTTTTTTCCAAGACATCATACTGCCAAGAATATTGGTAACATTTTTATAACCGTTCATTTGTAAAATTGATGTTCCAATACTAGCTTTATATCCCGTATCACAAGAAACAACTACATGCTTATCTTTAGGTACTGATTCAATATTATCTTTCAATAATCCTATGTATATATTGTGGGATCCGTCTATGCGTTCTTTTATCCAATCATTTTCCTTTCTAACATCAAGTAGAAATAGAGATTCTTTTCCCATATTTGGGAGTAAATCATGGACTGACCACGTATTAACTGTTTCAAAGTCTCCAGAACCCTTAAACCATATGGGAAAACCTCCAGATAAGTATCCATATATGTTGTCATATCCTAACCTTACCAAATACCTTCTAAGCTCGTCAATACGATCATTGTTATCATCAACTATTATAATGGGTTCATCATAATTTAAAAACCAACCAGCATACGCAGGAAGACCATTTTTCCATATATTTAGTGTGTTGGGTATATGTCCACCTGCAAAGGCAGTTGGTCCTCTTACATCTACTACCTGGGCATCCCTTGCCATACAGTCTTTAAATTCATGCATGCTCAGAGGTTTTAGATAAGGAAGTTTACATATAAGGGGAGGTCCTTCCAAGTTGTTTTTTTCCATTTTTTTAAAGTAAGGAGGTGTGTAAAGTTTTTCATTAATCTTAGCTTCAATGAATCCGTTTTTATCTTTTTTCAGTTGATGGTTGGTTTTTTTCTCGTACCCGATAGTTGTTAACTCCTGTTCTCGAATTTCTGCTCCGCATATGGATCCAGAACCGTGTGCAGGGCATACAATTACGTTATCCCCTATGAGAAGTATCTTCTTGAATATACTTATATACATGGACTCTGCCATTTTTCTTTTGTTTACTTCACCATAAAGGTCGCATCTTCCAATCTCTCCTGCAAAAAGGCTATCTCCCGTAAATATCATGTAAATATCATCTGAAACATCCCGATCCCTCACTAAAATTGAAATGCTTTCATTGGTATGTCCTGGTGTTTCAATTATCTCTAAAACTAGAGATCCTATCTGAAATTTATCTTCATCACTTACATAATTACCATAATCAAAATCAACGCCGTATCCATGGAATATGTCTGCCCCAACAATTTCTTTAAGTTCAAGGGAACCTATAGTATAATCTTCGTTTCGATGGGTTTCAAATATATACACTATCTCCATATTGTTCTTTTCTGCTATTTCTGTATAGATATCACAATCTCTCCTGGGATCAATAACTGCTGCTTTTCCATTTGAACCAATAAAATAGGATTTATGTGCTATCCCTTCAGATTTCACAATTTCAAACATCACCATTATCACCTTTGATCATTTTTAAAGCTCATAATATTTTGTTTTAAAATTTAAGTTTATTTAAATTCTTTTATTAAATTTTAATACTATTTTGGGGTCAATTTTTGTTATCAATTATTATAATATTATATATTGCTTTCAAATCAAAAATAACTTATGCACGATCAAATAAAAAATGAATGTTAATGAAAAAAACTTATTTGAAGGTGCCATTATGGATTACATAATTGAAACTCACGATATTAGCAAGACATATGGAGATTTTACAGCTGTTGATAAGATTAATCTTAAAATTCCAAGAAACAGTGTTTACGGTGTTTTAGGTCCTAACGGTGCTGGTAAAACTACTTTAATTTCGATGTTGTGCACAATTCTTCATCCATCATCCGGGAGTGCTACAGTTAATGGATACGATGTTATGAAAAATTCTAAAGAAGTAAGAAAATCAATAGGAGTTGTTTTTCAGTCCAGAGCTCTAGATGATATTTTAACGGGCAGGGAACATTTAGAAATGCATGCTGCCTTATATGGGGTTCCTAACGAATTGAGAAAAGAAAGAATTGAGGAAGTTCTAAATCTTATAGCTCTTGGAGACAAAGCAGACGAGTTCACCAAGACGTATTCTGGTGGTATGAAGCGGAGATTGGAAATTGGAAGAGGTTTGATACACCATCCCAAAATTCTTTTCCTGGATGAACCTACATTAGGATTAGATCCTCAGACTAGGGAGAATATTTGGGAATATATCCAGGAATTAAACCAAAAAGAGGATATAACTGTTTTAATGTCCACTCATTATATGGAAGAAGCTGACAAACTCTGTGATGAAGTAGCAATCATCAACAGAGGGCATATAATAACATCTGATTCTCCAAAAAACCTTAAACGGGAATTAAAGGCAGATATAATCACCATGAAGGTTGATGATCAGGAAAAATTCATAAAAGAAGCTGAAAAATTGGATTTCATAAAAAACATAATGACTGTCGATTCTGAGATTAAAATGATGGTTGAAAGTGGAGAAAACTTGGTAGCAACTCTAGTTAATTTTGCAAACAAGAACAACATCATAGTTAACTCCATTGAACTGGAACACCCCAACTTAGAGGATGTTTTCATAAATTACACAGGAACACGTATCATTGAGGGAGCGAAGTAAAATGGCTGAATGGGAAGGAATATACACTATATGGTTCAGAGAAGCCAAAAGATACGTCAGATACCGATCACGTATATTATCATCAGTTGTAACACCATTACTGTGGCTGCTAATATTTGGAACTGGCTTAGGTTCGGCTATAAGATTTGGTAATGTTGCTGGCGGTTATAAAGCATTTATATTTCCGGGGATAATTGGTCAGACCATACTATTTACTGCCATATTCTCGGGTGTTTCAGTTATCATGGATAGGCAGTATGGTTTTCTAAAGGAGATCATGGTAGCACCGGTAAGTCGTCCGTCAATTGTTTTTGGTAAAGCATTAGGTATTGGCACAGCCGCAATAATTCAGGGAGTGATTTTACTTTTACTCTCCTTCGTTGTTGGAGTTCATATGACTCCAGTAATCTTTATTGCATCATTCCTCCTAATGATCCCAATATCTGTTGGACTGGGTGGAGTTGGATTATTAATAGCAATTTTTACAGACAGTATGGAAGGTTTCAACCTCATAATGAGCTTCATAGTTTTACCAATGTTTCTGTTGAGCGGGGCTTTGTTTCCTGTTACAGGACTTCCATCATTCCTTCAGGTAGCAGTTTATCTCGATCCACTAACCTATGGAGTAGATGCGCTGCGCCAAGTAATATTAGGCTATGGTGCTCTTCCTCTTTATGTAAGTACTATTGTGGTGGTAGGTTTTGCATTATTAACCATAACTTTGTCTGCTACACTGTTCAGTAAGAAGGAACAAAATCTGATGTAAAATTAAAATTCTCTTTTTTTAGTTAATATTTTATTATCAGCTATCATAAAAAAAAGAATAGGAAAATAATTCTATATCTGCTATTAAATTGAAAATTGAAGGATAACAAGATTTTTATAATTTCAGATCTTAATTTTTTTCTTTCTTTGTTCTAACAAATTAGGCTTAAAATTTTATTTTTTTTGTCCTAATTGTTTATATCTGATAAGAAAATTAATTATATCAAGAAATATTTTTGGAAATTCATGGTGAACAAATGTTATTGGAAGAGCTACACAAGAGAGAATACATTGATTCTATTTTTGATCAATACGAAGAATTAACAAAAAACCAATCGGAACTTACGTCTGAAATATTCATATTTGAGAGGATGGTTTTCAAGAGGGTTAAAAAGTTATTAAAGAAATCAGGTATGTTGAATGACGTTGAACGGAAGGATATTAAAGAAATTATACATTTTTCTTCCATAGCTTTCACAGAAGGGTCACTTGTTGCTGCATTAAGGTTGGATTACTGTAACAGATGCGGTTGGTGTTGTGAAAACTGTTCACCAATTTATATCACGAAAAAGGAATATGAAGAATTTGAAAATTCTAACAAAGTTGTTACAGCAGAAATTGAACCCTTTGAAAGGGGTTACAAATTTGTGGAAGACCGTCCTTGCGAACATTTTATTAGAAAAACAAAGAAGTGCGACATATACAATGAAAGACCTGCTGTATGTCGGGCATTCCCAATTTTAATAAAAAATGAGAATGAATACCAATTTAGACCAAATCAATTCTGTAAATACGCCGTGGAATTTGTGGTACAAAAAGCCATTACTGAGATAACCACATGTTTGAAAATTAGAGAAGATCCAGATTTCCTAAAAAATCTTGAGAATCTAATGGAAAAGCAAATTCCTTCAAAAGAAGATAATTTAGAGGATAGAGTAAAAAAATGGAATAAAATTGCAGATGATCTCGATGGAAGCTTAGATTAAAATAATATTCATATTTATTATTTTTATTATAGAATATTATTAATACCTGTTTTTGTATATCAGTTCTTTGAATTTAATTTTAAATTCTGTGCCGTTTTCTCCATTAAATTCAATTTTCCCTTCCAACTGATCAGTTAATGTTTTTACCAACTGTAAACCTAATTTTTGTGGATTTTCAATGTCTTCTCCCGGAGGTAGACCGATTCCATTATCACCAACTATCAGGGTAAATAATCCATCTTCAGAATGTAGTTTGATATAGATTCTTCCAGTAGTTTTTCCTTTGAAAGCGAATTTTATAGAGTTAGTAACCAGTTCGTTAATAATGAGTCCACATGGAACCGCAGTATCCATGTTAAGTACAATATCTTTTTCTACATCAATTTCAGCCTGTATGGAGTCTATAGAATAATATGAAAGGAGATAGCTAACCAAACTCCGTATGTACTCTTCAAAATTAATACTTGCGAAGTCTGCAGATTGATAGAGCTTTTCATGTATGATAGCCATTGATTTAACTCTGCTTTGACTTTCCCTAAAAATTTCAAGATCTTCCTGATCTTTGATGCCGTTTGACTGTAGATTTATCAGGCTTAAAATGATCTGTAAATTATTTTTAACACGATGATGTATTTCTCTAAGAAGCAATTCTTTTTCTTCTAGAGAAGCTTTTATTTTGTCTTTGGCATCTTTAATTTCCACAATGTTGTTTCCAATACAAACAATTCCCATTATATTACCATTTTCATTTTTGATCACTGATTTGGATAGCAAAACCGGTATAAATTCATTGTATTTCGATTTAAGACTAGTTTCAAAGTTGATTATGGATTCAGAATTGGTATTGAATAATTTTTTACCGTTGTCATCAGATTGATCTGCAAATATGTATGCAATTGGTTTTCCTATTAGTTCTTCCTTTGTATAGCCCAAAAGTTCAGTAGTTGCATCATTTATAGTTACAATATTTTTTTCATGGTCAAGCATAATTAAAAAGTTTGACATGGTAGAAACTATCTCATCTGCTGCAACTGCTGCTGTTAAAGCGGGAAATCTGTACTTCCAAACTCCATAACTTATGAAACCTATGCCTACAGTAGACATCACCATCGTAGTCTCAGGAATCCTTATTGACATGTTTGGGAGCAAGACGTCACTGAACATACTAATTAAAAGTGGTAAGTACAGTCCAACAATTATATATTTTGTTTGCAACTTTTTCATGTTCTCGTTTTTCAAATAATACAAGAAACAAATTCCTCCAGCTAAAAAGGCACAGATAAGTGTCCAGAAACTCATTATAATAAAAAGTAAAGAATTTTCTGGAAATACGTATGTCCAACCCCAGTATTCCTTTAAAATTCCTTCTAACAACAAGTTTGTATCAATTGCATAGAATGCAATGATCAGTGCAGGGGCATATATCATTATATAGGTTAATTTATTTTTTAGAAGATCAGTTTTCCTAGTGAAAATTAGAGAAATATGGAGAAGAATAGCAGGCACAATAGGCCATAATCCGCTAATTTTAAGCCATAAATAGGCCGTTTCAAAATCAGAGGTTTGTCTGTACTGAAACTCTGCAAATGCTAAGAATCCTACTAATATGCAGAGTACTGCTATCATTATATTAAGCTGGCTTTTGGAGTTTTTATGATAGATGAAATTGCCTAGGAAGAAACATAAGAAGAATGCTGTTAACGATATATATGAAAAAATATTCATATTTTTTACTCCGACAGTTTAATGTAGTTTGTACGACTATAAATAAATCTTTTTCCTAATAATGTAACTTTTTATTATAATTTATCATTAAAATAAATAGGTATATTAACTACATAATCCACATATTGTCTAAAAACAATTAGTAATCATAAAATACTCTTATATGTATGATAGATCAATATATATCATACTTGATGTGGTTCCGGGGGGCTTATGGTTTCAAATACGTATTTGAAAAATTCTTATAATGATTACTTCAATATAATTTTTAAAGAAGTTATTCACGGTGGATATTTAACGGCTTTAGGGGCACCAGCACTAGTTTTAACCACTTCAATTATTACTAATTCTAATATTAACCTTCCATTATTGATCATATCCTATTTAATTCCATTAATAGTTTACAGCTATGATTATATGAGTGATCTTGATAAAGATATTGAATCCAATTCTGCAAGGCATGACCACCTTCAAAAGAAAAAAAAATATTACCCCTTAATTATGGTATTTTATTGTTTATTGCTTGTATTTCTACTAGTTATTTTTTCTAACTACAAACTTATACTTTTTATAATTTTAATAACCTTAGGAGGACTTTTATATGCAACAGTGTTGAAGGGGCTAACTAAAAGAATTCCAATATTTAAAAACATATATACTGTGCTGACATGGTCTTTAGGAGGCACACTTTTTGTACCGCTGCAGTTTTCCTTGACACTTTCACTACCATTTATAATAATATTCATATTTATAAACATGAAAGGGTTGATAAACGCAATTTTCTTCGATTTAAAGGATTCATTAACAGATTCAAAGGAAGGGTTGAAAACATTACCAGTAATACTTGGTAAAAAAAATGCAATCAAATTACTTCATTTTTTAAACTTCGCGGCATTTATACCATTGATAATTGCTGTTATCCTAAAAATTATTCCATTACTAAGTCTTTCATTAATAATATTCTTTTTTTATAGTTTTTATTATCTAAGCAAGGCTCAAAAATCTATTGATGATGCTATATGGGTTAAATTAGGTTCAATTGCTGATTTTGAATTTATATTTTGGCCTTTTATTCTCATGATCAGTATCATTGTTCTCCAGACCCATATAACTTTTTTGAATTTAATAATTAATTTTTGGTATTGAATTATAAATAAATTGATTTGAAAATATTTTCAAAAAGGATAAAAGAAGGTTCATTCAATATAACTTTGTTCTACATTAGAATTTGAATTGCTTTCTTTGAAACATTTTCATTTAATGATAACCAAATAAGAATTTATTATTACAAATTGTAACTGGAGCAGTGTTTATGGTAAAGGTAATAAAATCAGCTGTTAAATGTTATAAAAAGAAGACCAAAAAGACTGTTGGCGGTAAAAGGAAGATATACGAATATAATCAGTACTTAGTACCTTTAAAGAGATCTGACAAATTTGATTGTAGCGAGGAAGTATTCATCATACCACAGAAACAGATTGGAGAGTTAGTTGGCGAAGATCCCGCCATGGCAGAAGATTACCT
>Ga0302161_10000597_pt1 | contig 9728 bp, 8 predicted proteins | sample I_Fen_E2_1_FD_193498 | JGI IMG/M metagenome (GOLD analysis project Ga0302161, IMG submission 193498) | Peat permafrost microbial communities from Stordalen Mire near Abisko, Sweden - I_Fen_E2_1 | ecosystem: Environmental > Terrestrial > Soil > Wetlands > Permafrost | place: Sweden: Abisko...
TAAAATTTATATAAAAATTTTTAAATAAAAACACAGTAAATCAATAAGAATAATAGAATTGAAATATTGTAAGTCAATACAAAAGAAATATTAGGAGGAGAAAAAATGAAAATTGAATCATTATTAGTTCATGGTGCTGTTGATGGCGATGAAGCAACAGGATCAGTAAATGTTCCTATATATCAAACGTCCACATATAAGCAAGAAGAATTAGGTAAAAATAAGGGGTATGAATATTCAAGAACGGGAAATCCGACAAGAGAAGCACTCGAAAAAACTATTGCCCTATTAGAAAGTGGAGTGGGAGGACTTGCATTTAGTAGTGGAATGGCTGCAATTACAGCAATATTATCGTCATTTAGCAGCGGAGACAAAATAATAATTCCAAGTAATCTTTATGGAGGAACTTTTAGAGTAATTGACAAGGTATTTAAAAACTTTAATATTCAATATGAGATTATAGATTTTTCAAGGTTAAGTGATGTCAAAAGAATTCTAGAAAACGGTAAAAACGCCACTAGGATAAAGGCTGTGCTTATTGAAACACCAACAAATCCACTTATGGATATTACTGATATAAAAGAAGTTAGCAAGCTTGCAAAAGAACATGGTGCACTTACAATTGTAGATAATACATTTATGTCACCATATTTGCAAAGACCTCTAGAATTTGGAGCAGATATAGTAGTTCATAGTGCTACTAAGTATTTAGGTGGACATAGTAACGTGGTAGCTGGGTTAATAGCTGTAAATAATAAAGAACTTTGGGATAAGCTACAGTTTATACAAAACTCCACTGGAGGAGTGCTTGGCCCATTTGATTCTTTTATATTACTTCAAGGTATAAAAACATTGGGTGTTAGGATGGATAGACATAATGAAAATGCAGCAGAGATAGCAAAGTTTTTATCTGAAAGCGAATATGTCACAAAACTTTATTATCCAGGGCTAAAAGAATCAAAAGGATATGAAATTCATAAGAAACAAGCATCAGGTTTCGGAGGAGTAATATCTTTTGTTATAAATGAAAAAATTGATTATAAAAAATTCTTGAGTTCCTTAAAACTCATAACTTTAGGAGAAAGTTTAGGTGGTGTAGAATCACTAATATGCCATCCGTCTAGTATGACTCATGCTGCAATTCCTTATAAAATAAGACAAGAAGTTGGAATAGTGGATAATCTAGTACGCTTATCAGTTGGAATAGAAAACATTGAGGATTTATTAGAGGATTTAAACAATGCATTTGAGGAGAGTAAAATAAAATGAATTACGTAAGTGATATAAAAGAACTTATAGGAAATACTCCGCTAATAAAACTTACTCATATTGATGTAAAAGAAAATGTTAATATATTTGCAAAACTAGAATGCTTTAATCCTGGTGGAAGTGTAAAAGATAGAATTGGTGTATCCATGATTGAAGGAGCCGAAAAAAAGGGGATATTAAGAAAGGGATATACAATAATTGATGCGACAGCAGGAAATACTGGAATTGGAATAGCACTTGCAGCAATAAATAAAGGATATAATATAATTTTTGTAGTACCAACAAAATTTTCGATAGAAAAGCAAAAATTAATTAAAGCATTAGGGGCAAAAATTATAAATACACCTGATGAAGAAGGAATGCTTGGAGCAATAAATAAGGCAAAAGAATTATTAAACGAGATTCCAAGTAGCATAAGCTTAGAACAATTTGAAAATATTGATAATCCTTTATCGCATTACGAAAGTACAGGCCCGGAAATATATGAAGCATTAGATGGAAATATAAATTACTTTTTAGCGGGTGCAGGAAGTGGGGGTACCTTTACTGGAATTGTAAAATATCTAAAGGAAAAAGATAAAAATATAAAAGGTGTTCTAGTAGATCCAGAAGGATCAACAATGGTTGGTGGGGAGCATGGAAGTTATAAAATAGAAGGTATAGGAAATGATTTTGTTCCCAAAACAATGGATATATCCTTAGTTGATAAAATAATAAAAGTTAATGATGAAGAAGCATTTGACACAGTTAGATTACTGGCTAAAAAAGAAGGTTTAATAGTTGGATCATCATCTGGAGCAATACTTGCAGCTGCATTAAAATTAACTAAGGCGATAGAAAGTGGGAATATAGTTATTGTCTTTCCAGATAGAGGCGATAGGTATTTAAGTACAACATTGTTCAATGATTAAGCATATGATAGTTGAATGTGAGTAAAATAGAATTATTATAAATCCTTTATAAGGTTGACTAGACATCTAGAGACTGAGTTTTTTAATTATACTAGGGTATAAAAAGAAGCTCAGTCTTATTATTTATCAAATAAATTGTTTAGGAGGATTAAAACATGGCAAATAAAAAAATTAATCTTAATATTCCAGAAGTTGAAAGCCGTGAACAAAGATTAGGAACAATTATTGCTTGGGATGGAAAGGCATCAGAGTTATCAGATTTATCAGCTTATGAACGCAGAGGTTGTGAAGGTAAAGGCAAACAATGTAGACTTTGCGAAATGAAAGGACCTTTTACCCAAGGATCAGTATGTAGCGAACAAATGGTTGAATGTCAGGCCGGAAACATAAGAGATGCAGTGCTTATTCAGCATGCACCTATAGGATGTGCTGCAGGACAAATACCATATAATTCTATTTATCGTAATGGACTCGCACTTAGAAATTTACCAGTAGAAAATATAAGAATTATTTGTACTAATTTAGATGAAAGTGACATGGTATTTGGAGGAGTTAAAAAACTAAAACAATCAGTTAAAGATGCCTTCGAAAGATATAATCCTAAAGCTATTTTTTTAGGTACATCTTGTGCAACTGGAATTATTGGAGAAGATATGGAAAGTGTAGCTACTGAAGCGGAAAATGAAATTGGTATACCAGTAATTCCACTTGCTTGTGAAGGTTTTAGATCTAAGCATTGGAGTACAGGTTTTGATGCTACTCAACATGGAATCTTAAGAAAGATTGTACGTAAAAATCCTAAAAAGCAAGAAGATTTAATTAATGTTATTAATCTTTGGGGATCTGATGTATTTACACCTATGCTTGGTGAATTAGGATTAAGAGTAAATTATGTTGTAGATTTAGCCACAGTAGAAGGCCTTGCACAACTTTCAGAAGCAGCTGCAACTGTTGGTTTTTGTTATACTTTATCATCATATATGGCAGCAGCACTAGAACAAGAATTTGGAGTGCCAGAAATTAAAGCACCTCAGCCTTATGGCTTTGCAGGGACAGATGCTTGGCTCCGTGAAATAGGAAGAGTTACACATAGGGAAGAGCTCGCAGAAGCTTATATCAAAAGAGAACATGAAAGAGTAAAACCTAAATTAAAAGAACTTAGAGAAAAGCTTAAAGGTGTTAAAGGATATGTTGCAACAGGCTCAGCCTATGCACATGGATTAATTACTGTTCTAAGAGAACTAGAAGTAGAAGTAAATGGATCTTTAGTTTTCCACCATGACCCAGTATATGATAGTGGAGATCCGAAACAAGATTCTCTTAAATTTTTAATAGATAACTATGATGATGTGCCTTCATTTAGTGTGAGTAATAGGCAACAATATCAATTATATGGACTTCTAAAAAAGACAAATCCAGATTTTATATTAATTAGACATAATGGACTTGCACCTTTAGCTTCTAGAATGGGAATACCAGCAGCGCCACTTGGTGATGAACATATTGCTATCGGATATGAAGGAATGATTAATTTAGGAGAAGCTGTTTTAGATGTTCTTGCCCATAAAAAATTTCACCAAGATATCAAAAAACATGTTAAATTGCCTTATACAAAGTGGTGGCTTGACCAAGAAGATCCATATATACTTGCAAAACAACCAGAAATCTTAAATGAAAAAATAATATAGTTGATTTTATAAGAAGGGGGATATCATGGAAAATAATCAAAATATAAATTTAAAGCAAACAAATTCTATAAATCAAGTACGTTATGGCTGTGCAATAGGAGCTTTATATAGTGTATCTTCTATTCCTGGAGTAATGCCAATCGCAAATTGTGGTCCAGGATGTGCAGATAAACAATATACGAGTCTTGCATTTTATAATGGATTTCAAGGTGGAGGATATAGCGGAGGTGCTGTATCTCCTAGTACTAATGCAGGTGAAAATGAAGTTGTATTTGGTGGAGAAAAGCGCCTTAGAGAATTAATAAAAGCTTCATTAAAAATTATGGATGCAGATTTATTTGTAGTTCTTACAGGTTGTATCGGAGAAATTGTAGGTGATGATGTAGGTTCAGTAGTTGGAGAATTTCAAAAAAAAGGAGTGCCTATAGTATATGCTGAAACTGGTGGATTTAAAGGAAATAATTTCGTGGGTCATGAATTAGTTACAAAAGCTATTATAGATCAATATGTAGGAGAATATGATGGCGAGAACGAAAAGGGATTAGTTAATGTATGGTCACTTTTGCCATATCAAAATACCTTTTGGCGTGGAGATCTTACTGAAATAAAACGAGTACTAGAGGGAGCTGGATTAAAAGTTAATATTTTATTCGGACCAGAAGCAAAAGGAGTAAGTGAATGGAAGAGCATTCCTAAGGCACAATTTAATTTGGTACTTTCTCCTTGGCTTGGATTGGATACAGCAAAACATCTAGAAAAAAAATATGACCAACCATTCTTGCATATTCCAACCATACCTATTGGAGCTAATGAAACAAGCGAATTTTTACGTAAGGTAGTAGATTTTGCAGCAATCGACAAACGAAAGTCAGAAGAATTCATAAAAAACGAAGAAAAAAATTATTATTATTATTTAGAACATTTTTCGGATTTTTATGCAGAATATTGGTGGGGGTTACCAGCTAAATATGCAGTAGTAGGCGATAGTGCTTATAATTTAGCACTTAATAAGTTTTTAGTAAATCAACTTGGATTAATTCCAGCTAAACAAATAATTACAGAAAATCCGCCAGAACAATATAGAGAAGCTATCGCACGGGAGTATAAAAATTTAGCAGAAGATGTTTCTACAGATGTTGATTTTGCAGAAGATGGATATATAATAGGTCAATTATTAAAACAAACAGATTTTGGACATAAGCCACCTATTATTTTTGGAACAACATGGGAAAGAGATACTGCAAAAGAATTAAAAGGAGCTATTGTAGAAGTAGGATTTCCAGCTTCTTATGAAGTAGTTTTATCTAGAAGTTATATAGGTTATAGAGGAGCACTTAATTTATTAGAAAAAATTTATACAACAGCTATTAGTGCGAGTGCATGATTAATATTTAGTAGAATTAAGAGCTAAAATATTAGAATTATTGAAATTAGAACCTGAGTTCCAAATCTAGGGGGGAATATAGTGACACAATCAAGTAGTGAATTAAAACAAAAAATAAAGAGATTATCAAAAAGATTAGGGGTTAATATAATAGGTTTTACTAATGTAGAGAGATGGGAGGAATATGCAGAAATTGATAAGGCTTATTATCCACAAAATATATGGCCATGGGCTAAATCGGTTATTGTATTAGGTGTACAGATTTATTTACCCATGTTAGAAACTACACCATCTGTAGTATATTCTGAATTGTATAATACTACCAATAGAATACTAGATGAGATTTCATATAAAATAGCTAATTCATTAAATCAAGAAGGGCATAGAGCTTTTTTCTTTCCTAGAGATTGTTATGGTGATATTTCAGTATTAGTAGAAAAACCAGCTGCAGCATTTTCACACGTTATTGCAGGAAAGTATGCAGGACTTGGGACAATAGGTTATAATCACACATTAATTACAAAAGAATATGGACCCCGAGTTAGACTTGTATCAGTCATAACAGATGCAGATTTTTTACCAGATAAAATTATAGAAAAAGATTTGTGTATAAAATGTGAGTCATGCCAAAAGAATTGTCCTACATCAGCATTTATAACTAATGAAACATTGGTCGCAGATATGGATAAGCATAAATGTGCAGAGTATCATAAAAATTTAAAAGATGAATTTAGATATCCTTGTGGTGTATGTATTAAAGTATGTCCTATTGGAGAAGACAGAAAATTATATGGGAAATCATCAATAACGCAAGAAGGAATAGAACATTGTAGAAACCATGGTTCTAAGAATGCTACTAAAGATTTGGTGGAATGAAAATTTATACAAATTAAAAGGAGAAAATGATAATGAATGAAAAAGGATTAGCTACAAAACTAACTCAGATAGGAGGCGGAGAAAATAATAAAAAATTACTACAAACTGCATCAGTGCCAGAAGTAATGCCGATTTATATGACATCTGTATTTGCATTTGATGATGTGCCATCAGTAGATGCAATTTACGAAAAGAAATCAGATGGATATGTATATTCGAGAATGAGTAATCCAAGTACAGACAATGTTGCTAAAATATTAGCAGCGGCAGAAGATGGTGAAGATGCATTACTTTTTTCATCTGGAATGGCAGCTATAATAGCTACTATTTTAGCTAATGTTAAAGCTGGAGATCATATAATTGCTTCATCAGTATTATATGGTGGTGTGTATGATTTCTTTTCAAATGAGTTAAAGCGTTTTAATGTAGAAGTCACTTTTGTAAATTTTATTAATGACGATTTTGAGAAATATATTAGACCAAATACAAAAATTATTTATACAGAAACAATTTCTAACCCATTAATGGAGGTTGTAGATATTCCTAAAATAGCAGAAATTACTCATAAGCATAACTTAAAGTTAATTGTTGATAATACATTTGCAACACCGATAATAGCAAAAGTATTACCATTAGGAGCAGATATAGTAGTTTATAGTGTAACAAAATATATGGGCGGACATAGTGATATTGTTGGTGGAGCGGTTATTTCTAATGAGGAAAATATAAATCAAATAAAAAGGGTGCAAGTATTGTATGGTGCAATTATGAGTCCTTTTGATAGTTGGCTTTTAGCAAGAAGCTTAAGAACACTTGAACTTAGGGTAGAAAAACATTCAAAAAATGCTATTAAAGTCGCAAAATTCCTTGAAAGTCATTCTAAGATTGAAAAAGTTTTTTATCCAGGACTTGAATCATCACCTTCACATTATACCGCAAAGAAATTATTCCCAAATGGTTACTTTGGAGGGATGCTAAGTGCTAATTTAATTGGAGGAGAAAAGGAAGCTTCCACATTAATTGAAAAATGTAAAAATATTAAATTTGTTCCTAGTTTAGCAGGTGTAGTTACAAGTATTTCGTATGCAGCAAAAACATCACATAGATCTTATAGTAAAGAGGAAATGGACAAGGCTGGCATAACAATGGGACAACTTAGGTTTTCAATTGGATTAGAAGATTTAGATGATATTATAAAGGAATTATCTAATGCATTAGATTGTATTTAAAGCAAATACATTATTTATAAAAGTAGAAAATTATTTAGCTAAAGAAAAGGAGGGAAAGCGTGATCGAACTAAAAAATATATCTAAAACATTTATAAATGAAAAAAGAAAAGTAGATGCAGTTAAAGATGTTAATCTAACAATTGAAGATGGAGAAATATTTGGAATAATTGGTTTTAGCGGAGCGGGTAAATCTACTCTTGTAAGATGCATTAATCTTTTAGAAAGACCTACAAGTGGAAGCGTAATTGTAAATGATAAAGATTTAATGAATTTGTCAGAAAGAGAATTAAGAAATGTGAGAAAGAAAATAGGAATGATTTTTCAACATTTTAACTTAATGAAATATAGAACAACATGGGAAAATATAGCATATCCATTAAAGAAAACAGGCATTTCAAAGGAAAAAATTAATGAAAAAGTAAGTTCATTATTAAAATTAGTTGATCTTGAAGAAGAGAGGAATTCATATCCCTCACAGCTAAGTGGAGGACAAAAACAAAGAGTTGGAATAGCAAGAGCTTTGGCTAATGATCCAAAGGTATTACTTTGTGATGAAGCAACTAGTGCCCTTGATCCACAAACCACACGCTCAATATTGAAACTTCTAAAAGAAGTAAATAATAAATTTGGAATTACAATTGTTGTTATAACCCATGAGATGAATGTAATTAAAGAAATATGCGATAGAGTTGCTGTTATGGAAAATGGTGCAGTTGTAGAGGATGGAGATGTTTTTGACGTATTCTCTTCACCTAAAAAAGAAATAACTAATAATTTCATTAATACAACAACATCACTTCAAAATATTTATAATTTGATTGAAGAAAAATCATCTTTAGTAGATTTAAAAGAAAATGAAAAAATTCTAAAACTTAAGTATTTGGAAAAAAGTACTTCAGAAGCTCTTATTTCAACTATATCCAGAAATTATAATATCGATGCTAATATCATATTTGGAAATATAGAGATAATAAACGATACACCTTTAGGTGGATTAATAATTATTATAAGCGGGGAAGAAAAAGATATTGAGAATGCTATACAATATCTCTTAAATAAAAGAGTACAGGTGGAGGTGATAAAAGATGGTAGAATTACTAAATAATCTATTGCCAAATGTAATGAGGAAATTGCCGGAATTAATAGAATCAATTATTCAGACATCTGTTATGATAGGAATTTCAGGAGTTATATCTTTTGTTTTTGGTTCTATATTGGGAATTATTTTAGTTGTTACAAAGAAAGGTAATATACTTGAAAATAGAGTCATTTTTACAATCCTAGATAAAGTGATTAATATATTTAGGTCAATACCATTTATTATTCTTTTAGCAGCGGTTATTCCACTTACAAGATTAATTGTTGGAACAGCTATTGGAACAAAAGGAGCTTTAGTACCATTAGTTCTTGGAACAGTACCATTCTTTTCAAGGCAGATTGAAAGTGCCTTATCGGAATTAGATCAGGGACTTGTTGAAGCAGCTCAGTCTATGGGTTCAAGTCCAATTGAAATAATATTTAGAGTGTATTTAAAGGAAAGTATACCTAATATGGTGAGAGCTACAACAATTACCTTCATAAGTTTAGTAGGCCTTACAGCAATGGCAGGTTCTATTGGAGGCGGAGGTCTTGGAGATTTGGCAATAAGATACGGTTATCAAAGATATCAGACAGACGTAATGCTTGTTACTATACTTATTTTGCTTATTATAGTAAACATTATTCAAAGTATAGGTGACATTATTATTAAGAAAACAACACATTAAAATAAGAGAATGACATGTTAAAAATTTGGAGAATACCATGTTAAATTTAGAAGATATATTAAATAAAGTATTAGTGTAAAAATTAATAATTAGAGGGGGAATAGAAATGAAAAAATTAAAGAAATTAGTAAGCTTATTAGTAGTAAGTGTAACAGTATTTGCATTAGCAGGATGCTCAGGTGCTACAAAAGAAAATACTTCTTCAAAGGATGTAAATACTACAATTAAACTTGGAGTAGTTGGAGAAAACAATGAACAATGGACCCCAGTAATAGAGAATTTAAAGAAAGAAGGAATCATATTAGAATTAGTTAAATTCTCAGATTATTCACAACCAAATCAAGCGTTAGATTCTGGAGAAATTGATTTGAATTCATTCCAACATTATGCATATTTAAATAAAGAAGTTGAAGATAAAGGATTTAAAATAGAAGCAATAGGTGAAACACTTATTGCACCACTTGGTTTATATTCTAAAAAAGTTAAAGATGTAAAGGAAATTAAAAATGAAGCAACAATTGCAATTCCTAATGATGCTACTAACGAAGGAAGAACATTAAAAGTATTAGAAGCTGCTGGATTAATAAAGGTAGATGAAAAAGCT
>Ga0302161_10000599_pt1 | contig 9713 bp, 10 predicted proteins | sample I_Fen_E2_1_FD_193498 | JGI IMG/M metagenome (GOLD analysis project Ga0302161, IMG submission 193498) | Peat permafrost microbial communities from Stordalen Mire near Abisko, Sweden - I_Fen_E2_1 | ecosystem: Environmental > Terrestrial > Soil > Wetlands > Permafrost | place: Sweden: Abisko...
TGGTATGTATGTTCTAGGGCATGCAACGTAACAGAGGTTGCATCCTTCGGGACACTTGCCCTTTATCTGGGGTTTTCTATCTTCAATTTTGATTATTCCCTCTGGACAAACAAAGTCACATGCTCCACAGAGTACGCATGCACCAATGTCGATAACATCACCTTTGAGATCTTTAAACTGACATTTTGAAACTTCTTCAGTGAATTCGGTAATTGGCATCTGTCTCCTGTAAATAACAGGTCTTCCTACCCTTTCCCTTTTGGTTATTTCACTTAAATTCTCTTTTTTCTTCTTATTAGCAAGATTTTTAATTAGTTTAAGTCCAGATTCTTCAATAGGTTTCGTCTGTATATATTTGTCATTTTCTGCATTTTTAACAAGCTTAAAACCTTTATCTGTCCTAATTATAATAGTTGACCATCCTTCTTGGGAGCCAACAGAACCAACTGATAAATCCGAGAGTTCTGAAGTGAAATCCATACATACGTTGCAGTTTTTACGCACGCATGATTTGGCTTTTTCAATTGGTATTTTGAAAACTTTATCCTCTTTTAAGTAGAACCATAGGGAGTTTTTCTCGATCCTGCATTCCTTAACATCATTCATGTCAATGTTATTTTCTTCTAAAAGTTTTTTCATGTAACTGTATGAGAAGTTTTCCATGCAGAAGAGTCCAATTTTGATGTCAATAGGCGATTCTCCTAGGATATCTGAGAATCTGTCTAGCTTGCTTGCCGCTACCATATGGCAAGGTGTACCTATCATTGCCACTTTTTCTTGTTTTGTGGTTGTTTCTCCCATTTTCACCCCTCCTCTGACTCTTTACCGTAGAATGGTCTGTTAGATCGTGGAACTATTTTTCTAAAGGAATTGTAATCATCATCTTCCAACTTGAAACCATATTTTGGCAATAACTCCTTGAGTTCTTTTATATCTTCATCATCTATTTCTTCGACCTTGGCGTTTTTACCCAGGCTTTTTATACTTCCACGGACGTATATTGCTCCTCTAATTATCGATTCACCTGCATCATCTGAAATGTTTCCTAGGATTATTATACGTCCTCCCATCATGAATAGTCCACTCATGAACCCTGAATTTCCACCAACAATAATGGTGCCGTTTTTCATTATTTCTCCGGTTCTTGAGCCTACATCCCGTTTTACAACTACTGTTCCACCATATATTCCTTGGCCAACACCATCGCCTGCGGATCCGTCGATAACAACTTCTCCTTCCGTCATATTATCAGCGGGAAACCATCCTGCATTCTCTCTTATGTGTATTTTTGCCCCATGTATCATGGTACCTGCAAAATAACCTGCTGATCCGTCTATAACCAGTTCAATTGGATCTACAAGCCCTGCAGCAATATAATGCATAGCATTTGGATTTTTAATAGTTATCTTGCTGTATTCTCTTGCAGCTTTTCTTATGGCTCGGTTTACTTCCCTTGGTGGTTGGTGCTCAGCATTGATTATAAATTCACTCATTGTAATCACCTTAATTTTTACCAATAATCCCGTTAATATTGCATATTAACTATTCCATAATCTTTAAATTGTGTAAGCCCTTGTTTCTCCAGGTGATATCTGGTCTATATCATGAGTGTCCATTACTTCACGTAGAGAAACTTCTTCTGATGCTATGGCAAAGATTTCGTTGTTTTCAGCCATTACTCCAGGTCTGAGGCCTAACTGATCCTTTGCTATTCCGACGCCATCAGGTGTTCCAACTATATATGAGAATGGCCCGTCCATGTCTATAACAGACTGTTCGAGTGCTTCTTCAAGTTTATAACCTTCTGATAATTTATCTGCTATATAGTGTACAATACACTCAGTGTCGTTGTTAGTTTCGAATATATGACCTTTACGTTCTAATGGATCCCTTATTTTCCAGTAATTGGTTATCTGGCCGTTGTGCACCACTGTAATGTCTGGTATAATGTAACTTTGGAATGGGTGTGCATGATATCTGTCAACTAGACTTTCTGTTGAAAACCTTGTGTGACCAATTCCATGTGTTCCCATTTTGGATCTTGTATCATATCTAGATGCTATGTCTTTTACTAGGCCCACATCTTTTATCATTTCAAATGAATGAGCTCCATTGAGAACTATAACATCATCAATTTTGTCAATGTCCATTATAAGGGGTTTTAACTCTGAAAAAGATTTTAATCCAATTTTACATCGGTAGATAATATAATTTTCAACTGAGGGAATTATTTCCTCTTTTTTTATTGGTGTTGCTTTGTTTACCGTATTTTTCACGGATTCAAGAAGACCTGATTTTTCTTTGACTTCGATGTTTAAGAGGTACTCATTTTCTTCCAGTCCGAGACCTCCATATATTGCGAAACCAGCAGAATCTGGTCCTCTATGCTGTAATGCATCTAGCATCTTGGTTAATGCATTGCCAACTGGGTGAAGTTTTCTGTCTTTAAATACAACTCCTGCTATTCCACACACTTCAATACCTCCTTAATGAAGTACTCATGAATCCTTGTATCATTTGTAAGCTCAGGATGGAAAGCAGTGGCAATATGTTTTCCAGATGCCAATGCAACTATTTTATCCCTGAGTTTTGCTATTATGACTCCCTCTTTTAATTCTTCAACGTAGGGTGCTCTTATAAAAACTCCCCTATATTTACTCCCGAAAATTTCAATTTCTTCTTCAAATGATGCCTTTTGACGGCCAAATCCATTTCTTTTGACTTTCATATCAATGAGTCCAAGTAATGGTTGTTTGTAATCTGTTTCTGTTGCAAGGAGCACCAATCCAGCACAGGTTCCCATTACTGGAATATTCTGATCAATTATTGCAAGTTTCATATTAGTTTTATCCATGAGTTTGCCTATAACTGTGCTCTCTCCTCCTGAGATTATTAGTCCATCGCATTTGGAAAGATCTGAAACTGTTTTCACCCTTATAATATCTGATTTTATGTCCATTTTTTTGAGCGCTTTTTTTAAGGCTTCAAAATGTTCTGAAACATCTCCTTGTAAGTCTAAAATTCCTATACTAATCATTTGAATTCCATCTCTTTTAAGAAAGTTATTTATGTCTTTTATATTACCCTGCCAACTTTATAAGGTAATCTTATTTGATGGATATATCATATAAATTTACCGGAATAGATTTGCCGAAAAACCTTTATTTTAACCTGTATTTTGAAATATAACTTTTTTATGGAATATTTTTTGTACAATGTTCAGAATTTAGACTATGATAAGGGGTATAACTGAACACTTATATAAACTTTATTAAAAATAATCTTTTTTTAGATCTCACATTAATATTTTAATTTTCCCACTGAATTAATATATTGAATGATAAATAGTATTATCGATAAATTTTCAAAAACATGGAAACCATTAAAATAGTTGGTTAGCTATAAATTTGTAAAATAATAATTAATAATCAATCGAAGGAGGGGCTCAAACTAATGGAAAATAAGATCATTATTTTGATTGCTGTTTTGGTTGCTGTGGCAGGTATTGGCGGTTATTTTGTAGGTCTTTATCAAGGTGCCGGAAATGTTTCGATCAACGTGACCAACAACTCAACTGGAAACATATCTAATGGTACAACTCATAAAACAACTACCACAACCACAACAAATACAAGTCAACCAACAACAGTACAACAGAATACAACTAAAAAAACTAATTCGTCTACTAGTAACGGCACTAATAATAAAACAGTTAAATGAATTAAATTATTCAATTGGCTTTAGACGCATTTTAAGTAAATTTCTTTTTATTTTTCTTTAATTACCATAGATTATTTAAATCTTAGAAACAGGCGTTAAAAAATATTAATTACAATTTAAAATTAAATATTTGGTACAATTACAAATTTATGGCTTTAATCACAGAATCTGTTTCACTTTTAACTGTTTCAGCAGCTTTTAAAAATGCTTTCCTTTCACGTTCAGTCATAATGATCGGAATTATCCTCTCTATGCCGCCTATTCCCAGCTTAACGGGAACACCCAAACAAACATCTGCTACACCTTCTATCTCACCATCGAGGAATGCACTTACTGTTAATATCTTTTTTTCATCATTTAAGACTATAGTGACAATATTGGAGATTGCAAAGGCAGGCCCGTATTCTGTTGCTCCTTTCTTTTTAATAACATAGTTTCCTGCATTTTTAACCTTTTCAACTGTTCTATCCATGTCAAAATCATCATAGCCCTTGAAATATTTGAGTAATATTCCTCCTATTGATGTAGAACTCATGATCGGTACCATGTTATCTCCATGTTCTCCCATTACCCTGGTGTGGATCTCGCTGACATGGATGTTGAAGTGTTGTGATATGAGATTTTTAAGTCTGAGAGAATCGAGGTGGTTTCCAAGTCCGAAAACCTTGTTTTTATCGAATCCAGATGCTTTTAAAGCTACAAAAGTCATTATGTCTACGGGATTGGTTACAACAAGTATTATGGAATCTGGTGCAAATTTTGCAATTGCCCTTGAGTACTCTGCCACGATCTTGGCATTGGGTATAGCAACATCCATCCGGGACATTCCTGCGCTTCTTGGCTTTCCTGCGCTTAAAACAATTACATCTGAGCCTTTAACATCTTCAAAGTCATAAGATGCAGTTATCTTAACATTTACATCCTTAGCTGCAAGGGCATCGTACATATCCAAAGCTTCCCCTTCAACCTTATCAATGCTTTCCTTACGTGATATGAGCACCAAATCGTTTACAGCATTCTCCTCTGCTAGAGAAAATGCTGTTGCCTTTCCTACTCTTCCTGATGCTCCAATTACACTAACTTTCAATTTGAATACCCCCAGATCTGTCTGATATTGTGTTTAAATTGAATTAATTTCTGATTATGTTAATTGATTATTTTTCTAAAAATTAAATTGTCAGACAAAGCTAAAATTGAGCTGTTAACTATCATAAATTATTTTATATTGATAAATAACTATCCTATAGTTGAACTAATCAATATTTCAATTTACTCTAGTTGGTTTAAAAATTTCTCTGCAACCCTTCTTACATAACTGCTTTTATCATTTAAAGCTCTTTTTAGAGGTTCTATTGATCTTTCATCACCAATGTTGCCGAGGGCCCAGACTGCTCCACCTCTAACAAAACCACTTTCGTCTTCCATGGTATCAATTAGTGGTGTCACTGCTTTTTTATTAGCTATTTTACCTAGGGCCCAGGCAGCTCCGCCTCTAACACGCCAATCTTCATCTTTTAATGTCGCTATTAGATCATCAACTGCAGAATTTCCCATGTTTCCTAGGGCAGTTGAAGCTCCTCTTCGAACCCATTTGTTTGGATCTCTAAGGGATTCTATTAGAACATTTATAGCCCTATCATCACCAAGGTTCCCAAGGACGCGTATTGAACCCCTTCTGATGTCTTTATCATTATCCTCTGCAGCAACGATTAAAAGATCTACAGCAGGTTCACCTATTTCTTCCAGTAGTCCTACAGCTTGATCTTGAACAAGTTCGTCATCATCCTTCAGTGTCTGAATCAGTCTTTCAATATTTGCTTCACGTTCCATTTTTTATACCACCATATTAATGAATTATTTTTACATTTTAACAGCTAATTTCAAAATACCTATTCTTAAAATAACACTTTTTCTTTGTTTATGTTATTCCTTATTCATATTTCTTTTTAAAGAATTTCTTTTGTAGAATTTTGCATAAAAATAAAATGATTAATTGCTCTTTTTTATTATAGTTTTTAAGATCTGAATATAAGATAGAAGCAATAATACAAAAAAAATGATTAAATGTAATATCTAAACAAAAATAATACTAAATTTGAATTTAAACAAAACTTAGTAATATAATGAAAATCTAAAGATTTGTTCATCTTTGACATTATTTAGTTGAAATTATATATTGATGATATTGTTTTTATAATGGAAAATATTCGTTTAAATTAATTTTCAATTGTTGTTTAGTATCATTTACTTTGTATAGTGCCGAATAATGAAGTATTCAAATGATACAGATGACATTCGCTGCCATTACAGTAGCACTGATATCAGGTGCAATTGTTGAGAGAATGAAATTTTAAACTATCGAATAATAATTTCCAGGTAAAATATATTGATCTCTATCCAGAGTAAAACCCATTAATTTTTTCTTCTTATTATTGAATTTACAAAAGAATAAGAATTCAATCCATTTAATGTTATATTAAAATAATATTTGGATATTTTCTAAAGTCATAAAACATATATAAAGACACTTTAGCCATCTATTAACATCCTTCCTAAAAAGATTCTAGGGAGTTGAAATCGAACTCATCCGACACTAATAAAAAAAATTATATTATTAATCGTAGTTTCCTATGCTGGTGTTGGTTACGTTTCGCATATAACTTGATGTTATCGAAGTGGTATTTACAAAATCATGGTTTAGTTCGCCTTGATTGTATAAGTTTTGAAGATATGAGGAATGTGTTATCTCATACATTGCATATGGATCGCTGAAGTAGGGGGAAATGAGTCCTGAGATCATATACACGTATGCAGGGATTAATCCATATGTTTTTGATAATATTTGGAAGTATAATGGAAATCCACAGCCGGGATCTAATATAGGACTGTCAGTTCGGACAGTACCATGCCATACCATGGGAAGAGGTCCTTGCTGTCCATTTTCCTTTGCTAGAGTATTCACATGGGACATTAATTCATCATAGGTATTGTAAATATTCCCATCAGATACATACTTGTATCTACCATCAGTAACACCATATATGGCAACTTTAAGAGAGTCAAAAATGTTATTCTGCTTCATACTTGATGAACCTGATCCTTGAGTGTCGATGTAAGCTGCTTCAATGATATATACACTACCATTTTGATGACTTGTACTATTGATATTTTCTTGAAAACTACGGTAGTTTGAACTTCCAGCAAAATGAACTACCAAAGCACATGCAGATCCTCTCTGCGCTGCATCTTCTCCTAAAAGTAGAGCATGAGGATGTCCTGGATACATATCTGGATTTTCAATTTTAACAAACGAAAGCCTTCCTAATGGATTTATCGGACCATTAGAAACAGTAACATATGAATAAACTACAATAACTGCTAAAATAGCTATAATTATAGCAATAATAACCGATAATGCCAATAATTTTCTCATATTTTTTCTCCATTTATGAAAGACTTTTCTATTAAACTGATATTTTTACTATTTTTTTTTCAGCTATTTCTCTTACCATTAAAAAAAGGGGCCTAAAATAAATCATTTTAATGCCTTTAGCTATTGTAAATTATGTTTTTTGATAGTTTAATTTATACTAAATCAATCATGATTGTATCACCATCTAACATTAGATCATATGTTTTTAGATTTCTTGGAGACTTCAATACTTTGCCTAAGGATAATTTGATTCCAGACCAGTCTGTCCATCGTATTACGTGTCCATCTGTGATGTCGAATTGACTGTGATGTCTTGGACATGTAACAACATTTCCATCTAATTTGCCTATTGATAAATTTCCTCCCATATGTGGGCAACGATTATCAGATGCGTAGTAATTATCTCCTACTTGGGCAATCATATATTCATGACCGTTTATTTCTTTCATTTTCATTTCACCATCATTTAACTCATCCTTTTTGAAAATTTCGTAAAAACTCATTTTTTCTACCTCTTATCACTTCAAAGATCCAAATTTTCCTGAAATTAGCTCTAATTCTATTTAAATTACAAAATAGGGATTTATATAAGTCTAAGTTTATCGTTACAATTCTTAAATTTTGTATATATTATCCTAGTTTATTTATATTATATCAAAAAGATTTATAATTTATGGTGAACATAACTGTATTTAGTTGAATTAAGATTATATCTATAGAAATATTGTTTGAATATCATAGGCTTAAAAATACATTTCATTAATAAGGAGGTTTAAAAAAATGGTTGATTTAGTAACAACATTCATTGTTGTCATTATTATTTTGATAGTTTTAGGATTATCAATACGTATAGTTAATCAATATGAAAGGGGGGTTGTTTTCCGTCTTGGAAAGGTCATAGGAATTAAGGAACCGGGTTTAAGACTGTTAATTCCATTAGTAGATCGTATGGTTAAGCCGACACTTCAGATTGTGACCATGCCAATTCAATCCCAGAAAATCATTACTGAAGATAACGTTTCAATTGATGTGGCCGCAGTTGCCTATTTTAAAATCGTGGATCCCTACAAAGCTGTTGTTGAAGTTGAAAATTATACCAGAGCAGTAAATCAGATAGCACAGACAACAGTTAGGAGTGTTGTTGGACAGTTCAACTTAGACGAAATACTCTCCGTAACACCTAAAATTAACGAAAGGATCAAGGAGATCATAGATAAACACAGCGAACCATGGGGAATCAATGTCACTACAGTAGAAATAAAAGACATAACACTTCCAGAGAACATGAAACGAGTAATTGGATTGCAAGCTGAGGCTGAAAGGGAGAAAAGGGCTAAAATCATCGCTGCTGATGGTGAATATTTATCTGCTGCTAAACTAGGAGATGCTGCAGACATCATATCAGAACATCCAATAGCATTACAACTCAGAATAATGCAAGTATTAAACCAGATAGCTGTCGAGAAAAACTCAACAATAATATTCCCAGCCCCACTAATGAACAGTATAACGGATATTTCAAATTTCTTAAAAACAGAAAATATGGAAGCAAAAGAACCTAAAGAAAAAAAATAGAAGAAATCAGTTGTAATTGATCCATAATTAATAGGATATTAAGATAATGTCGAAAATATGGTAATAGGAGGTCACTAAATTTGCGAAGATATAAATGCCGTGTATGTAACTATATCTACGATCCAGAGGTTGGAGAGCCCAGGACCAATACCCCGCCGGGTACAGCTTTTGAGGATTTACCCAGCACTTGGAGATGCCCTAAATGTGGTGTGCCTGCCTTCAAGTTCTCACCCATCTAAAGTGGGTTGAGATCAATGATTGTTTATTGTTGAGGGGAAGAATCGAAGTACTGAAAACATATTGACAGTTAGTGTAACATTTTATTATAATATTCTTCAAAGGGGTATGTCCAACGAAAGTTTAAAGAAAAAATAATTATGAGGTAATTTTATGAAAAAAACTAATCGTAATAAACAAAAAACCAGACCTCGCGCCGATAAGGCGGACGGGGAAAGCGCTGTACTCGCGAAGATCGCCGAGATGTCTAAACAGGATCGCGCCATGGGTGAGCGGCTCCATGAAATCATCAAAGCCAGTGCACCAGACCTCACGTCGAGACTCTGGTATGGGATGCCCGCTTATGCTAAGGACGGCAAGGTCGTTTGCTTCTTCCAAAACTCACAAAAGTTCAAAACGAGGTACGCAACATTAGGCTTCAGTGACAAGGCAAACCTCGACGAAGGCAACTTATGGCCGACCACCTATGCAATAAAGGAGTTAACTGCCAATGAAGAATCAATTATCGCGACGCTTTTGAAGAAAGCTGTGAGCTGAAGGACGAATCTCGCACTAGGCCAGGGAATGAATTGCATTTCCGCGATATTACAAATTTAATTTTCCCAAATTATTTTTATTTGAGGATGCAGAAGCATTCAGCAGCCTATAACTTAAAAAGAAAAGGAACGAGCGAGACAGCAAGAAGAAATACAAACAATCATCATTCATATAATCTAAAAAGGAATCAAATCCATTATATGGCATCTCT
>Ga0302161_10000602_pt1 | contig 9685 bp, 11 predicted proteins | sample I_Fen_E2_1_FD_193498 | JGI IMG/M metagenome (GOLD analysis project Ga0302161, IMG submission 193498) | Peat permafrost microbial communities from Stordalen Mire near Abisko, Sweden - I_Fen_E2_1 | ecosystem: Environmental > Terrestrial > Soil > Wetlands > Permafrost | place: Sweden: Abisko...
TATTAGGTCAATTTGCCGATGAGCAGAGAACCAAAAGTGAGAGTACAAATTTTATATTTGGGTTCTCGAACTTTCACACAGTGCAATCTATGATTTTGTGTGAATCGCTTAAGCAGACATCTCAAATCTATGATTTGATGATGGTCGCTTACTCTGTGAGCACTCAGTGAGCGTAGCGAGTCGAGCTTCATTTATGATGGGAAATAGACTTGTTATTTTTTTGATTGTGCCTAATATTAATCTAAAAATTAATATTAAAATCTTAATTTACTGCTATTTATTATTGCACAGTTCTTAATTTAAACTTTGCTCTTTTTTTTAGTCTAGCAAGCATTTCAGTAAGTTGAAAAACATTTTTGTAAATTTGCGTTTGATTATTTACTACAACGCAGGTAAGAGTAATCAATGGGAATTGCTCGTACTCACCATGTCTATTGGATGTACTAATATATCCATTTTGAATATCTGTTTGGTTGTAAAATGAAAGGACCTCAAGCTCAAACTGTTCTACTACATCTTTTAAATAATCCTCTGTTATATGATCATTAAGGATAACAATAAAATCATCTCCGCCTATATGGCCAACAAATTGTTCTGCGGAAACAGAATTTCTTAGAATATCGGCTAAAAGCTTTATTACTAAATCTCCATTTTCAAATCCATAGACGTCATTATATGCTTTGAAATTGTCAATGTCTAAATATGCAACGCTATATTTTGTGGTATTCGCTACACAGTGACTTAACTTTTGATCAATAATCAAGTTACCAGCTAAGCCTGATAAGGGATTTTGATGTTTTGCCGCTGAAATTTCTATTTCACTAGTTTTCTTCAATAAATCTTTAATCGTTACTATTCCAAGATATTTATTATTTTCTGTGACAACAATGAAATCATAAAGATTATCATTTTCACGTGACATTGCCATAGAGGATACAGTACTTACTGGTGTTTTATAATCAACAGATAAAAAATTTTTATCCATAACGCGAGAAATTTTTTTGTTTTGATTTAAAGCAAAACCATAATGTCCGCTCAATTTTAATGCTAATTTTTCTCGAGTAACAATTCCAACAGGGAGTTCATTTTCGATAACGCATAATCCAAAACAATTTAGATCATGTTTGAAAATATCAAATACTTTAGGGATCATTTCATTTGGAGCAATAGAACCAATTGAAGTACATAAATTTGCTATGTAAATATTTGAAATTAAGCTTTTGGAAGTATGGTTTTTCTTAATATTAATATTATTAATCATCTGCAAAACATCATGTTTGATTTCTAGTACTTCTGCATCTGGTTTCTGAAGTAAGTATCCCTGACCATATTGCACTCCTAAGTTTATAAGAGTTTTTAATTCTTCATAGGTTTCAATACCCTCTGCAATAAGAAAAACATTTGAAACCTTTGAAAATTCAACCATACCTTTGACGAGGGCAAATTTCACACGATCTGAATCAACATCACGAATCAGCTTCATATCAAGCTTAATATAATTAGGGTTGACCTCGCTAATGAGATTTAAACCTGAATACCCTGCACCAGCATCATCAATTGCAATCTGGTAATCTTGCCCTTTATAGTGATTAATAGTTGATTTAAAGCCAGTCATATCTTCAATTACATTTCTCTCTGTTATTTCAAAGATAATATTCTGGGGAAGAATCTTGTACTGCATTAAAAAACTCTTTGTAAAGCCTTTCTTAAAAGTTTCATAATGCATTACATTAGGATTTACGTTAATAAATAATTTTTTACTATATGGGGGAATCATAAATTTAAAAGCAGTTTCTAGTGCCTTTGTTCTACAAAGGAGTTCTAAATCCCACAAGCGGTTATACTCTTCTGCTATGGTAAACAACATTTCAGGATTTTCAATTTCACTTTCACAGGTAATTCTGCTTAGGGCTTCATGACCTAAAATGCTACCATTTCTAAGGGAAATAATAGGCTGAAAAACAGTTTTTATCTGTCTGTTACTTATAATATAATCCAATGATTCTTTTATACCTGCTATCATTTTTTAGCCTCCATTTAAGTTAGATATATTAAGATTATTTTATCATGATTAAATATCTCCCATAAAAGAAACAGGTAAAAATTAGGTAAAGATTATGTTAATTAATAATAATTAGGTGTGAGGATTTTACATACAAATAAAGCTATATAATTCTGTTTTATGTATATTATTAGCAATATCAACCTACAAGTCTTGAAAGTATCCATGGAAAATATATAAAATTTATATCCACAGTTAATGACATCTACAGAAATGCGATGCCTTTAATTTAATAAAATATAACATCCAATTAACAATATATGTACTTAAATTTATTATAAATTTGAGAAAATTAAAGTAGAAACATAAAAAAGGATGGTGAAAAGCTATGACTCCAAAAGAACTAACTCAAAAGACAATAAAGGATATAATTAAAAGAAGATCACAAGGTGAAAATGAATTTAATGCATATCTAAGGGAGCAAACTGTTAGAAAGTTAAGAAAGTGGAGTGTCAGAGTTGGAGGATGCAGATGGTAATAACAAAACAAACAATATGTTAGTCAAAATTACAATGGCTTGTAAAAAATTTCTAGGTAAAAATTGTTCAATTTAGTGTATGTGAAAACATTAAAAATTGGGCTTGAAGTTGAAATGTTTTGTTTATAAACTATAAAAACAGATTTAATTGAAGAAGTGGAGAAGACACAAAAAAGGCTGTATTACAAGTTATAAATCAAGTAATACAGCCTTTCATTTAAATAATTAATGCCATTCGATTACACTGTTCTTCGATACCTGTGATAGCAACAATAGGAACATTTGTATCATGAATTCTAATCCGTTGTGTAGTATAATAACCATTTAAAACTGGCATGTGTAGTCTTTGGATTTAATTATAGAGTAGATGAATTTAATAAGATAGAAATCAAAAGGTTATTAATAAAAACTAATTTACTACAAATCATCCCAATAAATTTTCTCAGTATTTTCATTTGATTTGAGAGATTTGTCAAATAGCTTTATTATTACCACTGCTAACGCAAAAGTCACTAATCCTCCTATAAGTTCAGAAAATTTAATAGAAGCTCCAATAGATTTCCCTATATAACCTCCTATAAACACTCCTGAAAATATAGAGATTATTGGAAAAATAAAAATCATAAAGGCAGCTGATAACATATTTGGATTTTTCGTTTTAGAAACTAATCTATTATTATTTTTCTCAATGATTTCTTTTTCATGCTCTATTTTTATATTAATCACCTTCCTGTGGTTAGTTTAATAGTAATTTGAAGTTTTTCACAAATAGTTCTTTTATTATCTAGAAACATTATATACCTTTAAATAGGTCTATTTCAATAATGTATTACCTATATCTCTTGAATTAAAAAGAAGGTGAGCAAGTCGTACGTTACACATCCTACTAAGGTACCAAGTTCTTGTTGGATTAAAAGTGAATAACTTACAGTGTTTTGATGAAACTTAAAGGTAACTAGGTACTTTAACTATATTAGCTTCATAATTGCTCCACAATTGCTCCACAATTGAGTAGTACAATAAATATATAAAGAAAAACAATTAGAGGAGTGATATTAAATGAAGAAGAAAGGTATGATCCTAATAGTATCAGGTATATTAACGGTAAGTGGTATTTCATTTGCATACGGTGCAAGTAAAAATGATACAATCTTCAATAATCTTAATAGAACAATGATGAGTACACAAAATAATGACGTTAAATCAACATATAATTATAGAGTAACAATGATGGGCACACAAAATGGTGGGATTCAATCAAATGATAGCTTTAATAATATGATAAAAATAATGAAAGATAATGGTTTTAATGATCAAGCTAATGCTATGGAAAATAGGGATTTTGATGCTATGAATAAGTTGATGACTAACATAAGTGATGAGGATTATAAAAAGATGATTGATGTAATGCAAAAGAATGGATATGGATCTATGGCTAAGATTATGTCATCCGTAAGTAGAGAAGATATGACAAAATTTCATCAAAGCATGATGAGAAGATAATATTAACAATTTTAAAGGACTTAAGACAAATGAATATATAAATAACATAGAAATGAAAGGATGATTTTATATGATGGGATATATATATGGATATAATATGATGGGAGGCTGGTCTTGTATGATGATTATTCCTATAATTTTAATTGCAGTTGTTATATTTGTAATGTACAAGCAAGAGTTAAATAATAAGTTTAAAGATATAGGTACTAGAGATAATGCTTTAGATATCTTAAATGAAAGATTCGCTCGTGGAGAAATAGATGAAGAGGAATATAATAATAAAAAAAATATATTATTAAAAAATAAATGATAAAAGAATACTAGTCATGCCAAAAGAGGTATTAAATCCAGATAATTTATTTATCTGGATTTAATACTGATTTAGGGAATGTAAGAACAAAGGTACTTCCGGTGCCGAGTATGCTTTTTACATTAATAGTACCATTATGAGCTTCAACTATAGCTTTTGTAATAGTTAAACCTATACCAGAACCACCAGTATTTTTATTACGAGATTCATCACTTCTATAAAATCTTTCGAAAATGAAAGGCAAATCTTTTTCGGAAATTCCGATTCCAGTATCATTTACTTCTACAATAATAGATTCATTTTCATGCTTTAAAGTTACTAAAACTTCTCCATTTTCTTTGAGGTATTTAAGTGAATTTGAAAGCAAATTATAAATAACTTGTGTAAATTTATCTTTATCCATAAAAACTTCTACATTTGAAAGCAAATTTGAAGAAATCTTTAAATTTGAATTAGCATATAATGGTTCAAAATAGGTTACTATTTTTTCTAGTTCTAAGGATAAATTAAATTTAGATTTATTTAAAATTAGATTTGTTTGCTCTAATTTTGATATATCATTAAGTCCTTCAATTAATTTTATTAATCGTTCTATTTCTTCATAAAAGCTTGTAAGAATCTCATCCGTTGGTTCCCACACCTTATCTAATAATGCTTCTACATGCGTTTTTAAATTGGTAAGAGGTGTCCTAAGTTCATGGGCCATATCAGAAGTTAGCCGTTTTCTAAGGCGTTCTTGAGTTTGTAAGGTTTCTCCAAGATAGTTTATTGAAGTTGTTAAATCATCTATTTCTTTGGTCTTAGATATAACTTGTAATCTAGCTTCTAAATCACCATTTCTAATTCTATTAGCAGTATCAGTAATTTTTATCAAAGGTGAGGATATTTGTTTTGAAAGAAATATGCTTACGATTAATCCAAAAATCAAAGCAATAAAAATAGAAAGAAAATAGGAGTGATTCAAGGTCATTTTGAAAGTTAATGATGCAGAGTTTAAATAAGAGGTGCCATAATACCCAAAGACTATGCTACCTATTTCTTGATTATTTTTCAATAATGGATACTTATCTTCACTGTATTCGCCGGGATTGATTGAAGAAAAATTATTCATCATTGAATTCATCATTGAACCCATCATCATTGTTTTGTTTTGTAAATTTGAAGTACCTGAAGTTAAAACAACCATTCCATCTTTATCTTTAACTTCAATATATAATTCTTCAGCAGAGGAGTATCTTAAAATTTCTTCTTTGTTACTAGCTGAAAAGCCTGCTTGTTCATCATATAATCCATCTATTATAGTCGCAATTTTATCTACTTTAGCTTTATGTTCATCAATTAAATAATTATTAAATTTTTTATCAATCATATAATTTGAAATTAAGCTTGCAATGATTATGGATACAATTGCAGTAAGAAGAAAACCCAAGGATAATTTTTTTGTTAAAGATAATTTCATTTAAATTCACCTCATATTTTCATTAGAGTTAAGACATATACAATTAACTATTGAATTTATAGCCCATTCCATATACTGAAAGAATATATCTAGGTTTTTTATGGTCATCCTCTATTTTTTGTCTAATATTTTTAATATGAGTATCAATAGTTCTATCAAAGCCGTCATAATCAATTCCAAAAGCTTTATTAACTAATTGTTCTCTTGTGAATATTTGCCCTGGATTAGTTAAAAGAGCAATTAAAATTTTAAACTCATTAGAGGTCAAAGTAATAGGGGCTCCTTGTTTTTTTATTATCATTTTATCAATATTTATTTCCAAGTCACCGTTATTGATAATTAGTAGCTCTGCAAGTGGATTATTATCTCTATAAGTTCTTCTAATGATAGCTTTAACTCTACTAACAAGCTCTCTATTACTGAAAGGCTTCGTTATATAATCGTCTGCTCCAATAGCAAGACCTTCTATTTTACTATCCTCTTCAGTTTTTGCTGTAAGCATAATAATTGGTACCGATGAAGTTGCTCTAATTTTGTTACATACTTCTTCACCAGAAATTTTAGGTAACATTAAATCTAATATGATTAAATGAATTTGCTCATTTTTAAATATGTTCAAAGCTTCTTCTCCATCTGAGGCAGTTAAAACTTCGAAGCCTTCTTTTATTAAATAAGCCTCAATTACATTTAAAACTTTCTGTTCATCATCAACTACTAAAATTCTAGTTTTTCCATCCATTGTTTTCACTCCAATACTTTAATGTAATGTTTATAGTATACTCTAGTAATAAATTTAATCCAATATAATAAATCTTCATAAAATCTTCATATAAATTTAGTAAAATAAGTTAATAAAACTTAGATGGAGGTATTAATTATGAATATGACTCATTACATGTCGCTACTTGCAGACAATCAACCTTGGAATTTAATTATTTTTATGGCTATACCAGTTATTTGTGCTGAAGCACTTACAATTTCAGAATTTTTTATACTATTTAACAAAACTAAAAGCGGTGGATTAAGAACGTTCAATAAAATTGTTGGTATTTTTGATGGATTATTCTTCACAGGTATTTTTATTTATCTATTCACTACAGCAGTTATTCCATTAACTAGTGCTGGAGGATGGCATGGAATAATAGATGTATTAGCTGTTGGTTTTTATTTATCTGGTGTTGTTTTTCTTCTTCCTCTTTCGTTAATGGAACTTGGAATAATATTTAAGAACAAAACATCAGAACAAAAAACGAAGATTCACTTTATTTTAATTAGTGGATTTCTAGTTGTTGCACATGTTGCAATGATATTTGGTATGGTAAATCCAGAAATTATAAGCAATATGTCAAATATGCCTATGATGTAATAAATATATTATTTATATATGTTCAAAATAGTATTTAAATTTAATTTGAGATTAAGAGGTAGGATTTATTTCTGCCTCTATTTGTATTCTAAAGAATAACTTTCATATTTATGATTTAAGACTATAAGTATCTATAAGCAAACTATGAAATTTTAATAGAATTATGAAAAAAAATATATTGATTTACATATAAAATTCACAAGTTAATGTTAAGTTATTAGTATATAATAATGTAATATTAATAGAAAACTATATGGGGTGGAAGTTATGAATAATATTTTAATAATTGAAGATGAAAAAAGTGTATCAGATATTTTAAAAGCATACCTAGAAAAAGAAGGATATGGAGTTTACTCTACTGTAAGTGGGTTAGATGGAATAGAATTATTTAGAAAAGAAAAAATTGATCTTGTGATTTTAGATTTGATGCTGCCAGATATTGATGGTGAAGAAGTTTGCAAGATACTTAGAAGAATATCAGATGTATATATTTTTATGCTAACTGCTAAAGTTACGCTAAGTGATAAAATTGAGGGCTTAAATATTGGAGCTGATGAATATCTAACAAAACCTTTAAGTCCAAGAGAACTTACCGCTCGTGTAAATGCTTTGTTTAGAAGAGTAGATGGCAGCAAAGACGATATTCTTTCAATTGATGGTGAGAAGTTAATAATTGATAGTGATAAGAGATTTGTTAAGTTAAATGGAGAAGAAGTGAATTTAACTCCAAATGAATTTGATATATTATATGTTTTAGCTTCAAATAGAGGAAAAGTATTTACAAGAGAAGCAATAATAGAGAGAGTATTTGGTATTGATTTTGATGGTTCTGATAGAATTATTGATGTTCATATTAAGAATTTACGTAAGAAGATTGAAGAAGATAGTAAAGTGCCAAGATACATTATTACTGTTACAAAAGTTGGTTATAAATTTGGTGATGAAAAATGAAGCACAGCATTAGAAGACGTCTAAGTATAATTATAATATTTTGCGCTGTAGTTGCTGTACTTTTATCTGCTGTAATAATTAATGTAACTATAAACAATACTTTCAATAATTATATGGAGGATACACAAAATAAAAGGAATACAAGGTTAGTAGAATACTTTCAGCAAATTTATAAGAGAGATGGAAATTGGGATTCAACTTCAGGAGAAGAGATGATGCATGAAGCGTATATGAGCAACTATTGCTTAACTCTTTTAGACACAAATGGAAAAGTTGTATGGGAAATGAATCCAAATGATATAAAATATAAAAATCATATTATGTTAAATGGAACAGAGGAAAAAGGAGTTTATACCTCTAGTAATTTCGATATAAATGTAAATGGAAAAACAGTAGGAACTATTTTAGTTGGTCAGTATTCACCTGTTTTATTTTCAAAGGAAGATATAAGTTTTAAGACCGAGATTAATAAGGGCATTGTATTTAGTGGCGTATTAACTTTGGCAATTGTATCAATAATAAGTTTGATTTTATCAAAACAATTTTCTAAACCTATAAAAGAAGTTTCAAATACTTCTGTAAATTTATCAAGGGGTAATTATGATTCCAGATCAAATATAAAAAGTAACATTGCGGAAATCAGAAATTTAACTGAGAGTATAAATTCTTTAGGTGACAAACTTAATAGTCAAGATTTGCTCCGAAAAAGGCTTATTTCAGATATATCTCATGAAATAAGAACTCCTCTTAATGTATTACAAAATAATTTAGAAGCAATGATAGATGGGATAATACCTACAACACCTGATAAACTTAATAATTTAAATGATGAAGTAATAAGGTTTGGAAAGCTTTTAAACAATTTAAATGCTTTAAAGGAAATTGAGGCTGATGAAATAGCTCTTAATTTAGGATTGGTTAATATGGATGAACTTCTTTCAACTGTGATTAGCGACTTTTCTATTGCAGCTGATGAAAAAAATATAGAATTAATTATGAATAAAGAAGAGAATAAGGATTTTACAGTACTAGGTGATTATGATAACTTAAAACAAGTTTTTATAAATTTAATATCTAATGGAATTAAATTTACTAATATTAATGGAACAGTGTGGATCAATCTTAGTAGTGACATAAATTCTGTTATCATTCAAATTAAGGATAATGGTATGGGTATTAAAAAAGAAGATTTGGCATTTATTTTTGAAAGAATGTATCGTGGAGATAAAAGTAGACAAAGAAGTGAAGGTAGTGGCATAGGACTTACTATCGTGAAGAAGATATTAACACTACACTCTGCAACTATTGATGTAGAAAGTAAGGAAAATAAGGGGACTACATTTACCGTATGTATACATAAAAATAGTAAGATTATATAGTTACCTCAGGTGTTAAAAAAGCTAATATTATTAGTGATACTAAAATCAGAATTTAAAAGGAATTGGTTATGAGTTTGATTCACTTGTAGTAGTACTAGAAAAAGGATTAAAAACAAAATTTGCAATAGATCTTAAGTCATTTGATAATGCTGATGTAAACTTTACTATCCTCAATGC